>CEUF01007184.1_pt1 | contig 29616 bp, 7 predicted proteins | sample 531461 | NCBI WGS metagenome assembly CEUF01 (sample SAMEA2623350, study PRJEB7988) | marine metagenome | biome: marine biome (ENVO:00000447); feature: surface water layer (ENVO:00002042); material: "saline water (ENVO:00002010), including plankton (ENVO:xxxxxxxx)" | depth 5 m | reverse complement strand
CCACCCATCGTGACATTACCTGATGTAGATTGTAATTCAATCTTAGTAGTTCCAGAACCGTTGTTTAATTGTAAGGTTTTAGAAGCACCTTGTAATACTACATTATCATCAAACCTACTTGTACCATGAGTACGGAAGTTTGTATCAATATCTACTGAACCACCAATATTAACATCATCTCCGATACCTGCACCACCTGCTACTACCAAATCTCCAGTAGTATTAGATGTTGAGTTAGTATTTGTGGTAAGTTTTAAATTACCAGCGATGATTCCTCCATCTGTTCCAGAGAATACTTCTGAGGTATTTGTGGCATCGTAGAGGAATGTAAACGCTCCTGAATGTCCTCCAAGATCTGTGGCCGAATCATCATAACCAAAGAATCCAATTCTTGCCTGAGAGTCAAAGTATCTGAATTCAATTCCTCTATCCTTACCGTCATCTGACGCTGGAGCAGTATCACCACCAAGAGTGATAATAGGATCATCAACCGTAGTAACGGTTGAATTAACTGTTGTAGTTGTGCCATCGACTTGAAGATCACCACGAATAGTTACTTTACCACTAACATCTCTGTCATCATTAGGATCAATTAATATATCTCCTGTAGCACCAATGTGATCCGCTTGGAATCTCATTGTTTCTATATGTACCTTACCTGCAGCATCAGTAGCATTGATAGTAACTTTATCCTCTGCACCAATAATTAAATGACTTTCGCCAGTTCCTAAGTTGGTTGCAAAAAGACTAAGTGATCTATCAGATGAAGAATCCTGTGTAGTCTGGATGGTTAAATTACCATCACCAGTTTTATCTAATGTTTGTGCAACTGCACCATCAAGCACAATATCTGGATCACTGATTAATGTCTTTACATTAATATCAACCTCTCCAGCACCAGCATCGCCAGTATTATTAGCACCGAAGAGAAGATTGCCTGAAGTATCATTTACCTTAACGTAATTTAATTTATTGAATCCTCTATATCCTGTAGTTGCGGTAAGTTCTTGATCTAAATCAAAATGTTCTACTGCGTTACCGTCAGCAAAGGATACTCTACTATTTTGTAATTGATCATTATCAATAGAACCAAGAGCCATTGTAACATGACCACCTGCAGTTACATCAAAATCTTCTTGATCGAATGAAGCAAGTCCTTTTTGTGGTGATAATGCAGCACCAAGATGTCTCCATGATCCAGCATCACTTGTATCTGAATGAGTAGGAGCACCAGCACCAGCAGCAATATCTGCTATTGCTTGATATAGTTTTGATGCGTTAGTGATTTGATCACCACGAACATAAGTAGTTCCTGCATTATACGCTGCTGCAGTTGTTCCTTGTGTAGCAGTAGCGATGGGTACATTTGTCGCAGATGTTAAACGACCTCTATCATCAACTGAAAACTTAACTGCGTTTACAGTTTCAGTTCCAAAAGGTTCGCTATTACTACCAACGGCAGATACTGATGTTAGTGATTCAGTGTTGTAATCACCATCAACTACTGTAGTAGTTGCAAGATCTAAAGTGGGATTACCAGCAAGACCACCACCATTGTTTACATTAATTTTACCTGCAGTTCCCGTAATAGTACGGGTTGCCATTGTGTTTGAAGCAGTTCTAGAAATAAAACCTGTAGTAGTAAGACCTGCTAAGGCAACTAAATCTAAATCATACGCTTGTGCAGATGAACCTTCTACAGTTCCATTTAAATTATAATCAGCAAGAGTTGTTGGATTTGAAGCATTGATAACTCTACCTTTAGCATCAACAGTTACTTTAGTATAAGTTCCTGTGGCAGTATCAGTATTATCGTGATGAGGTAAAGTTGATAATAAATTTAAACCTACTGAAATAGAAATATTTTCAGACCCATCAAAAATTTGAGAACCACCAGCATCACCAATTAATTGTATTTGCCTAGAACTTGCTAATCTAGATGCAGTAGAAGCATTACCTATAATTGTGGCAGTAATTGTTGCAGCAGAAAAATTACCGTCATTATCTCTTTGAACTAGAGTATTTGCCGTGTTTGAGGTTGATTCGATTGGGCGTTCATATCTAAGGGTATTCCACGGGGTGACACCATCACCTATCTTAAAACGACCTGTATCAAGTTCGATACCAAGTTCGCCTTGAGCGAGGATAGGGTTAGAGTTTTGCCATTCTTGCCCATTACCACGTCTTAATTGAATTCTATTTGCCATTTTTTACGACAACTCTATGAGAACATGCTTCCAAGTTATTTATGCCATTAAAAAAAGGGGCAGTAACTGCCCCATATATTTATTATACAGTTTCAAGGTTATCTACAACCTCTTCATCTGGAGAAGATCCACTTGGGGGATTTTCACTATAATACTCCAACGCTTCAATAGCACCTTGCAGTTTTAGAGCAACTATCTCATTTTGTTTAATTTTTTCTGATAATTGCTTATTTTCTTCTACTGCAGCATTAAAACGCTCCCTAAATTGTTGGAGCATTGTTTCTTGAGACACCTTCTCTACAGGTGCTGTTGCATCATCTGTCATTTTTTGTTTTGGACTAACGTTAGTAAAAGTGTTTTTATTTCACTCATCTCTGATTTTAACTCAGAAACCTCATTTTGTAAAGCTCGCTTTTCTGCTGCTTCTTTTTGCCTCTTATTGTAAGATGCCATGTATTTATCATACTCATCATCATTACCACATACTATGGCATTGGAATCAGGATCTCTGTAGAGACCCTCCTTTCCTTCAACTGGGATTAATCCTTCATATTCATTCATCATAATATTCTCCCAATTCTGGTTCTATTTTTATTTGAACTTTTTTATCTTTCCCCCTTGTCATTCTATACATTTTTTCATACCTAGTTACTATCTCTTCAGCGTCTTTCTCAAAGTCAGGTGTTGATTCGTGACGTGAAGCATAAGCATCTGCTATTTCTTCTTCAGGTCTGGGGTTTTCATAACCTAGTTCTCTTCTCATGTCATCATGAAGTCTTTCTGTAGGAGTTTTATCTTTTGCCACTGGCCAATTATCGTAAGGGTGTGTCATTAGGTTGCAAGTGCGATAGCACGTAAATCTGAAATCAAAGGAATTCTTGCTTGGTTAGAAGATCTTAGAACTATCTTAAGTTGGAATGCATTAAAGTTTAAACCACTTACTTCATAGTAATAATCCTTCCAAAGAACTTCTTCACTAGGAGAATCATCATACTGAAGAGGTTTATCCATTTGTGTCCAACCGATAGAATCGATGTCATCATTAGTACCAGTGCTAAATGCTCTGTAGTAAAGTCTAACATCTGCCTCTGGTGGACGGGACATTTGGAAATCAACTCTAATTGATCTAGACTCTCTAATTAAACGAGCAAGTCTTGTAATATACACAGCATCATTCTGATCACCTAGTGGTAGAAGAGAAACATCTTGTGAAGTATCAATTGCACTTTGTTGACCGTATGGAGAAGAACCACCTGGCCAAGCATTAATTCTATTAGTTGTTGTGATCAACGAACATCTATCTAAATCAACAACAGGAGAAAGTGTTGATTTTGTGGTAGACAGATCAATAAGCATAGTTAATGATTTTTGACCATCTAATTTAGCATTTTCATTAACTTCTGAACAAATCATTTTAGGATCTGGGAAGAAGTTTAGATCGTTTAATGTTATTGCTTCATAAGTACCATCATTAACGAAAGATGATTGATCAACGTTAGCACTTCCATTACCAATAGATGTTGCTGTAGTTGTATTAATTCTAGCAGTAATATCTGTTTCAGGTAAATTCATTACAGATATAGTAGGTGTTAGAGTTTCAAACTGAGTATTCTGAGAAGCATAAATTTGATTACCACCCGCACGAATACCATTATTTGCTACACCATTAATATGAAGCATATAAGTATCTAACCAAGGACAAGATATACTTGTATGAGTCTTGTTAATGTCGACTAGAGGAATACCGTCAAGATTATAACATTCAACAATTGCTCCTGATGCATGTGTTACATCACTGGTTCCGTTAGAACCCCTACCAGAGGTAGCAACAGTAATTGTTTTACCATCACTAGAAATAGCATTATACTTGATAATTTCATCTCCAATCTTAACGTATCCTGGATTTACATCAGTAATTGCTGCACCATTCACAACTTTGTGGAATAAATTTGCGTTCTCTACAGTGATTGATGTTGCTGCTGCTACTAATGCACTTGTTAAAGATGTATTAGAGACTTCAGAAATAGCACCCTCAATCTTAACATGATTTGTACGTTGATGCATACCATGGTTTCTATGATAGATAAGAATCTCTTTCTCATCACTTGTGTAAGCAGGTACAGAAGCAAGGAATGCACCAAAGGAGTCACCACTTTCAGTAGAAGAGGTTACAGTCCCAGACCAACCACCTGCTTCACTAATAGTTTCAGTGTCTGTGAATGCACCAGTAATATAATTAAGCACCAATGCGTTAGACCCATTCCAAGTCTTAACAATACCAATAGATCCAGATGTTGCACCAGTAACAACATCACCAACCTCTAAAGTTCCAGATGCACTACCAACAACCATGGTTGCAAGTGCTTCAGAAGATCTTAGAAGGAAAGTAGTAGATGTTCCTTGTAACCAATTACCAGATACATCAGTTACAGTAATAGTATCTGCAACAGAATTAGATGTTGTAGAAGAAACTACAGTTGCTTCAGCATTTGTAGTGAGTTGTAATAAACGAGCACCAATACTAAAGGTGTACTGTGTAGAAACAGGATCAGTAGTAAAAACAATTTTTGGTTTGATAGTCTGAATTGGATTATCAATCAATCTGTGTATACCACCATTACCTCTACCTTGTTTTGTATTATTAAGAGCAACAGTTCCACTAGTTGCAGTGAAGTTTGCACGATATACGGTAAACTTCAAATCTTCATATTGGTCAGCAGTCCACGTAGATGCGTTCTGTGATTTGAATAGAACACCAGCATAAGGTTGTTCAGAAATTGTTCTATTACCACTAATATCAACATCACCCATTCTAGAAATCCAAACCTTATACTCATTAGAGTCTGATAGAAGAACAAAACAATATTCAACAGATGACTTAATGTATACAGGTGCTTGGAATGTAAACTTAGTAGCAACAGCAGCACTTTCTGAAATTTCTACCTGATCAGGTGTTATAGTAACATCCGAGAAAGGAAGAATTGTTTTTGTTGGATAACCATTTTCCATTGTTCTGATCTGCATAGAGATCGGAATATTATCATCTTTCGAGTTAAAGAATATTTCAACACCTGAAAGGAATGTACCACCTTCTTCCTCAACAATAAATGATTGAGCAAGAGGGTCATACCAACCAATCTGACGTGTTTCAGTTCTAGTTGTTTGTACAACTCTATCTTCAGATACAGTATCTCTAACAATTTCAGCATTACGAATTGCTAGAACATTTTCCTGAACAGTTTGTAATGTTCCTGTTGCTGAGTAAGTAGTATCAGCAGAAGAATCTACTGCACCAATCGCCTTACTATTTGTATTAGATGTTGTAAATCTAAATGAACGAGTACCTGTTGCCCAACGTGGGTTAGCATCGTTTTTAGGGGAAGGAACAAAGAATGTACCTTGTAAATTACCAACGTTGTCAGTTAATAAACGACGATCCTGAACAACTGCTCTAGCACCAGAAGTTTGACCAACTAAAATTTCTCCAACTTGCATATTACCAAAATAATCTGGTGATACAGTTTCAGATATAGCAGTTATATCATGATTTAGAAATGCTGTTTGAGAAGCATAGGATGTAGGAAGAGTTTCTACTCCTTTACCATAAGGATTAGTCTTATATCCATCATCAGGAGCAACAACTTTTAATTGACAACCTGAAGTTTCTCCAAGTACAGTTTCACCAACAACGAAAGGAGTTTCATTTGTTCTGGAATCTGTTGTAGAATTCTTAATAAGTTCAATTACTTTAGGAGTAAGGTATGTAGTTACGTCAACACCATCAAAGAATGCATACATTCTTGTGCGTGGTTTCAATCTATCAACATTAAATCCAATATTACGAGATCTGATCCAAGGAATAGCACTTCTAGAAAGAACACTATCTCCTAAAGATCTACGCTCAATCTTAGGAACAACCCTTGTACGAACACCTTGACGTGCTTGATTGTTTACAACACGGAATGTACGACGCTCATGTAGATAGAACAAACCTTGACGACGTTGCCCGTGACCAAGACGACCCAATTGACGACCAACACCAAAAGTACCTGATTGTGATCTTTGCCTTGATGTAGACTGTAATGTTTCACCAGTCCAGTTAGTTTGCCAAGAACCCCATTGAATAGGAGCAAAACCATTTTGGTCAACACCAAGATCCTGAGAAACAGTTGAGAAATCACCTTCAATATTTTCAACACGAGCAGGAACACGCTCAATATCAATCCAATCATCAGATGCAGGTGTTAAATCAACACGACCAATAAATGTAAACACGTTGAATGGGTTAACATTCTCAGTTCTAGATGCATAAGGTTGAGTGATAAGTGCAACATCCTCATAAGGTAGCATTAAGACATTACCATCAGTTTTTACAATATTTGTAGAGTCTTCTTCGTTATATTGAAGACCTATATTTGTTGTGAAATGTTGTGGACGTAGTTGACCTTCTTTAAAATCAAGAGAACACTTATAATCTGGATGTAAAACATCACCAGTTGTATGATCAGTAAAATCATCTACAACATAACCATTCTTTAAACGATCAAATCCATTTTCATCATAAGTTTTGGTGTTTTCTGCTTGAGATTCAAGTAAAGATAGAGAGGTGTAATATTCAACATGAGTAAGTCTTTGCTCAAGATCTCCAATATCTTTCATCGTATAACGACGAATAATCTCAGTGGTGATTATAACATCTCTTTCTGGATCAAATACATATGGTTTATATTCAATTGATGCTAAAAGCATCGCATTCTCTACTCTTGGAGGTGGAATTAGATAGTAACCAGATACACCTTTACTTACAATTAATTGACCATCATGTGAAAGATATAGTTTATCAATTCTTGGAAGATACCATGAATAATCTGATCTAAATGAAGAGTTTACCTTCATAATATCGAAGATAGTTGAACCACCAGAACCACCAGTAGTATCAAATACTCTAGAAACAAAATCAAAAGTACTACAATTCACGAAATAAGGATCACTTATAGTTCCAGTACCATTTCTCAATTCTTTAACAGCAGGACGGAAGTCAATCTGATCTCTAATATACTTAATAGAACCATCCATCTTGTAGTTAGGAATCTCCTTATAAGGGATACCACTATAAGATTCTGCTGAGAAATAATCACCAGATGCTTCATGGGAGAAGAAGTCAAAAATTACAAGTAATCTTCTTGTAGGTGCTACAGTAGAAGGAAGACGAATTAGTTTAGAAATATCATAGAAGTTTGTTTTTTGACCTGGTTCAAGTTGGAACTGATCAGTAATAACTTTACTTCCAGCAAAAATAGAATCCTCACTATCATCAATAATACCACTAATAGCATCTCCAGCAGTATTTTCCCCTGTAATTGTTTCTCCTGTAATGAATGGAATATCATTCAGACTGACATAATATAATTTTAAATCTGCGTTAGAGAATGAAATGACTCTACCTCTAGCACCAGAAGTTTTACCTATCATTAATGTGCTTGCAGCAAAAAATACTGATTCAGTAAGAACAACATATGGTGCAGATGCATCATTGTCATCATATGATTCATATATTGCATGAATATTATAAACATCATTTACACCAAACGAGATATCTAAATCTTCAACTCTAGTTCCATAAAGAGTACTGTAAATAAGACCTGTTGGTTGCACATCTACATCTTGGTCAGTTTTAATGACCTTCAATGTCTTCATCTTAGAAGCAGTTTTAATTTTTTTAGAAACAGTATTTTTAGAAATTAATGCTGTAAGAGTTACTGTAGCAATACCAGTAAGACCACTAATTGAGAAAGATTGATTATCAGAACCAAAAGAGGTTGATAGTACACCAGCATCTACTTGTGCATCAATATCTACATTTTCTCCATCAGTAAATACCCCAGAACTTCCCTTATCGATAATTGTAAGAATATAATTATCACCAGATAATGCAGCAAATGCTTCAGTTTCAGGAAGAGTAAATGTAATAGAACCTGAAGTTACTGTCTTAGATGCGAAGTTTCTAAAAACAAAGAATGACTCATCACTCAAAGACTTCATTGTGTCTTCTGGAAGGTCAAAAGAAAGTTCTCCGTTCTGATAATCTTTTTGGAAAATGAAAGGACGTAATCTAACTAATTCACCATATTCACCAGCACTAACTGTACCAATCTTTAAAGAATTATCAAGTCTAGCAGTTTGATCACTAAAATCAAAAACTGCATCTCCTGCTAAAACTGTAGATTTTCTATTTACTGAAGTGGTTGCAATAGAGGTTGGGTCAACTCTCTTAATACGAAGAGTATTTGTACCTTCCAAATCAGAGAGTGTTGGAGTAACTACATCACCAGGTCTCAGATCTTTTTCAAATCTTGTACGGAAACCAGTGATGTTTTCACGACCTACACTAGCAACATCAAAAGTTGCATTACCACCACCGCCAGTGATAGTAATAGTTTCATCAATATCGTAACCAGTTCCAGCGTTATTAACAGTCACTCCTGTAACTGCACCTGCTGTAACGGTAATATCAACTGTTAAGTTGCTACCATTACCACCAGTTGTAGCAACACCTGTAGCATTTGAATATCCACTACCACCAACGATAGTATCTACAGTAAGAACGTCACCAGTTGTTTCATCAATATTTACTGTGGAAGACTCAATAGGACGTGAATCATTTAGAATCCAGTTTGCACCAAATCTAACAGAACTAGTACCATCAAGACCAAAAGAAGATCTAACATCACTTAACTGATAAGTATGTGCTGCCTCTAAGGTTCCAGAATCTCTGTTATTAACAGACAAAATTTCACCATTACTAAATTCACCACTTACATGCTCAATATAAATGTAATGTGTATTATTTCCAGTATCTGCAATGTAACCTGTTGCACCAGAAGTCTTACCAATAATTTTAGTTCCTGCAGCATAAGTTACTGGATTTGAAATATTCAAAACAGTAAACATCTGAACATCAAAGAACCAAAGATCGTAAACACCACCAGTAATGGTTGGTTCGATTCCAAATGGTGATGTTGCAGCTAAAGCACTACTAGATTTTTGTAACTGAACTACTCTACATCTACCAATTCTATTAGCACCTGCCTTTATAGAAGAAGTTACATTTGGTGCCCAATCATCGTAGAGATTTAGAATTTGATATGCATCACTAACACCATCTCCAGATATTTCTGGCCAACCATAGACATCATATATTTTTACAAAATTACCAAGATTAAAATTAATAATACCATTTTCACGAGTTTCAAAATCCCTTGGTTTATCTACATCAACATATCTTGGACTAATAAAGTTAGTTCTATATCCTCTAATATATGCTTTACCAGGAGAAACTTCAATTGCTAATTTAGCATCATCTGCAAGATTACCTTGATCAGAGGTTTGTCCTTTAACATAAACACCATTATTAAATCCATCATTAAGATGCTCTCGCATAGTAACGTTGAATGTATCTATTACGTAATCACCAGACTCTTCAAAGGTTCTACGAGCAAGTGATTTTTCTAACTCACTATACTCAGTTCTTTGTACATAATTTTCTACTCTACTATTATTAATTCTTAGAAGTTCAATGAAGTCTTTATCCGCTTCATCAGTAATTAATCGTTTTACAAACTGTGTTTGAATTTTAAATCTATGAGCACCAGGTGCAGAATAATTTGAAGTACCAGCAGCATTATCATTCAGAGATTCATCATCTTCAGGAGTAACAATAGATTCTAAAACCTCAAGACCTATTCTGTAAGAAGGATTACTACTATACTGATCAAGAATTAAATACTTGTCTGGAACATTTACAAAATGACCTCTAATATAATAAACACCTTCACTAATATATGCTGTAGAACCTACAGCAGTAGCATTAACAGGAAGAAGTTGTGCAAAAGGAGTTCCAATTTCAATCAGAGTAGAACCAAATGTAATTTCTTTATCTGTAATTAACTGTTCATTAATTTGGAATGTTTTTAGACCAGTGTCGGAGGTAGTATCACCAGAATCAATATACTTTACGTATAGTGTAATGTAACCTCTTTCTGATTCTGAGGCAGAAATACTATATAAAACCTTTGCCTTAACACCTGTAGTTAGACCTTCAATAATAGTTCCAGTTATTTGAGTTCTATAAGTTTCAACATCACTACCCAAGAAGGATTCTTGAACAAGAACTGCCTGTACATCCAAGTCATAACCAACTTGACCAGGAATTACCATCGCACCATCTTTGAATAGATGCGTTCCCATAGATTCTACCTGATTCTGCAGAATACTTTGAACTGTACTTAGTTCTCTTGCCTGAATAGGAAAACCAGGTCGGAACAGCACCCGATAAAAATTCTTATCTTTATCAAAGTCGTCGTAATACGGTGTTACGTTTAGATTAGTATTTTGTGCCATTCGTTTAGAACTCGATTACGATTTTAATGTCTTCTACTTGGTCGTTTGCACGACTGATTGCTCTCCTATTATCTATATAAACAACCTGACCGCTATTTGGTTCAATTTCTGGTTTTGCATATCCACTAGTGAATCTCATACCCAAATCATACTCTGTGTTGTTAATAGTTCTTGAAGAAGAATTAGGAACAGCAGGAAAGTTTACGTCTGGTTGACCAGATGCACCTGAGGTTGCTCCACTTATAACGTTAGATCCATCAAACTCATTCTGTGTACCAGTAACTTCAGGGAAGATACCATCAACTGAGTTCTGATAGTATTTCAAAACTTTAGTTGTTGCATTCCAAGATATAACTCTTGCTCTTGCAGTAATATTAGTACCTCCTACAACTCTAGTTTGAGTGATAATTTCATCAGGAACATAGTTACCTTGGAAAGTCGGAGAGAAAATAACTGCTTTTGTGGCAGAAACTGTTAAATCTGCAAGAAGTTCTGATGTACCAAACTTGAGTGGATTTGTTACGAGTCCAATACGACGATAATCATTATCAATAGGGAAATCACCTGCACCCTCATCATATGAGAGTTTAGCATTAATCATCACACGGAAACCACCTAGTTCAATACTGGAATCAAATCCATGTCCATCTGGCGGTGGAACAACAACATCAACTTCTCCACTAGTACCTGTACCAATACCAGTAATAGCATTAATGCTAATTTGACCAAATGTATATCCTGTACCACCAGATGTTACAGTAGCAGATGTAACCTTACCACCGTCAACAACGATAGAAACACGACCTCCAGTACCATCACCATTAATAGCAACGTTATCATAAGTTCCGTTATTATATCCAGAACCAGCAGCGTTTATAACAACAGTATCAATTTCTCCAGTAACAGCGTTAGTCTTTACTGCGGTATTGGTAAAGACTGGCATGTAGTCATTAGAGAAGAATTTAAGGACAGAAGCAACAGGGATGGTGTACATATACTTCCAACGATATCCATCGCCAGTAGTAATGATAGAGGTACTAGTACCAGTAGGCTCAACTGTAGAAGGTTTACCATTAGGATCAGAGGGTGAAGTTCCATTATAGATGCATTTATAAACCTGATATTGTGAATTCACAACAAAAAAGTCTGCATCGTATAATTTTGTAGCACCAGAGGAGGCAGTCTTACTTGGAGAATAGTTATGACGATACATGTCATAGGTAAAACCCAAACCACCTGTAGTTTCTTCAGGAGAAACCCAATCAATTCTACGAACAACCTGAACCGTATCTGCAGCAAGAACTCTCTTAAGAGAGATCATGTCATCATATGAGTTAGAAAACTCTGAAAATGAATCCACTGCTTGTGGGGGTGCGTTCTCATTATCCCAAGGTTGGGATCTTCCAATAAAAACATAAAGTCTATCTCGATTGGGACCAGCTGCAGAATCGCTTTGAGACGCATCTGGTCCTTCAAGTGCTTTAATGAATTTCCTCGCTGAAAAAATTCTAAATTGATCAGTTAATAGGGCTGCCATGTCCTAGGTACTCTTGTCCTCTTGTTTATTTATGCCTATTTGGAACGAACGGTTGATAAATACTCAATGCTCTTAATTCTATACTGTGCTCCGTTGTTTCCAGAGACCTTTTCACCACCCATAATTGCGTATCCAACAACACCAGAACCAGTTGTATCTCCACCAGCATTAGTGAATGTAAGTGATGGATGTAGATTGTATGAGTTATCTACATTTTGTACATAACCATATCCACCATTTGTAATAGTAACTCCTGCAACTTGGTCACCAGCAACTGTCATAGTAACTGTTCCTGTTGCTCTAATATCACCAACATCTTCAAATGTCATTGTTGGTGTTGCGGAATAGTTAGTTCCTGCATTTTGAATTACAACATCAACAATTGTGCTATTCTCAGAAAATTTATATAGATATCCAGCTTCTCCAACGTTAACATCACCAGTATTGAATGCAGTAACATCCTTCAATTGAAGAATTTTAGTTGATGAATCCCAAGAAACTACTGTTCCTCTAACACCAGATATATCTCCAGTAACAATTTCATTAACACTAAAGTTTTGACCATTACCATCACCAGCATCTAAAGTTATATTGACAAGAGCAATATGCTCTCTTCCTTCACTAAGTCCACCTGCTGTTGCAATATTTGCATATTTAAATGGTACATTAGCATCTTTGACACTATCACCAACCTGTAATAATGTAGTATTTGTTCCTCCTTGTGTTTCTTCAATACCATAAAGAGAATTGAAAATACCACCATCTAAACTAATTTGATTTTCAAAATCTGTTCCAGTATTTACTAAGTCAGCAATACCATTACCTGCACCTTCATTTTCTAAAATATCTTGGAATGCTCTATCCTGAAGAGTTGCAATTGGGACTGTAAGGGTTGTAATTGTAGATCCTGACTCAGTGATAATAACATGTGGATTATCAAGAGCTGCAGAACTACCAGCAACACCAGCATCAAATTGAACTGTAGCCTCTTCACTAGATGGTATACCACCATCAATAAATGCTAATTCATCAATTTCAAATGTTAATAATAGTTCTCTAGTACTGGGATTCCAATCATAAACTTTAGCAACTTTATTATTAGCACTTTCAACTCTACGAATTACTCGATCACCAATATTAAATTTGTATGTGGAAATACCATTATCATCATTTTGACCATCATCAAGAATAACTCTCTGGTCATAATTAAAGTTTACACCCCTAGTAATACCAGAAAATTTTTCATCTGTTTTACTAGTATATGAAATAGTTTCATAGTCTAAGATAAATTCACCAGATCCAGGAAAAGCACCAGTATTTGTTACATAAATTTCACTAGCAGATGTAGTTACGTCTTTAGTAAGACCAGACAAGTAAATATTTTTAGAATTATTTGATTGACGAGCTCTAGTCTTACGTTTAAGATTTACCAATCTCGTAAACACTACGTTTGGTGGAGAGGTATAACCTTCACCTTCATCAGTCACTGTAATGCCTGTAATCGCTCCCTGATCAATTGTAGCAACTGCTTTTGCTCCAATACCACCTCCACCAGTCAAAAGAACAAATGGAGGTTCCTGATAAAATTCACCAGGATCTGCAATTGCAATTGAAGTGACTTTTCCTGTGGCATCAATTTTTGCAGATCCTTGAGCATCCTGACCTCCTCCTCCTTCAAAAACTACTGTAGGAGCACTACTATAACTTCTACCAGCATTCAGTAATGTTAAACCTGTAACTGTTTGTACTGTAGATGTTGCAGTAGCACCAGATCCTTCACCACCTAAGATTCTTGCTTTTGTAGTATTATAATAATTATCACCATTCTTAGTCATCTTAATGTAAGATATTTGACCACTATCAGTAATTACAACTTCTCCAGCAGCACCATCAGGAAAATCTGTTATTAGTTCTGGAGTAGAATTACCTTCAAATAATGGTGTACCGTAAAATTTACGTCCAATAGCATAAGGATAAACAGGATTCCCACTACTATCCTCTGTCATAAAATATGCATATGTTCCATTTGGATAGTCTGGGGTTACTGCAAACTTTCCATTAAATTCATCAAGAGTTCCTATGGTTGTATCGTAAATATAATCTTGTACTAAATCACCTAAAAGATAACCACTTTGAACAGTTCTTAATCCCAAACCGCTAGTTTGATATCCAAAAATATATAAAGCATCAGGTGCTGTTACTGGAACAACAATTTGAATTCTTCTTTCAGTTGCTGAATTAAATCCAGCAATATATGCGGCATAATTTACTGTAGAACCATCCAATGTATATGTAACACCTAATTCATACAAGAATGAAGTGGTTCCAATACTACTAGAGGGATGCCATCCACCATCAGTTTCGGAAAATAGTAAAAACTCATCATCGTTAGAGGCATCATCTTGATTAAAGATAAAAGTTTTTCCTCTACCTAAAGATAAGAAATTTGGTCTAGAACCATCAAATAAAAATTCTCCATTAGAAATTGTTACATTATAAGTGATCGTACCAGTAGTGTTTACAACAGGTCTTGTACCTTGAAGTTCTGCAGTAGTCCTTAGACGGAATGATGAAACTTCTCTTGTTACAACTCCACTATCATTAGTAACATTAATTGGAGCTCCCATGTATCCATGTGCTTGGCATGCATAATACAAAGTATTAGGTGCATCTGAAGCAACTGTAATACTTACACTACGATTTGTAGCAGTAGAATGTCCAGCAGCATAAGTTGCATAATCAACATTACTTCCATCTAATGTGTATACAACACCAGTTTCATACCTATCAGTTCCACCATAGGCAGTTTCAAGTTGACTGAAGTATATGGCATGTGTGCTATTTGATGCATCATTTTGATTAAATGTATATGTTGCTCCTCTAACAAATGTAAGAACGGGAGATTGAGTAATAACAGTATACTGTCCACCAGTAATATAATATCCTTTACCAGAACCTTGTCCAAAAAAAGGATGATCTGATGTTTTATTATCAACAGTTACCGTGTAAGTGATTGTAAGACCATCAGGACTAGTGTATCCAAAAGGTCCGTAAATAGGATAACCATCAAAGGACATACCAATAATTTTAGAATGTCCGTCAGCACGTCTTGAAAGATCTATAGTTGTTTCATCATTAGGTTGAAAGAAATCTTCAGTATAATAATTATTAGTTAAAGTCTCAGCACTAGTATCTGTGCTAAGAATCATATATCCTCTATCACCAGAAGAACCTGCCATATTTGGATGGTTCTTACAATAGTAGTAAATCCTATTAGTTTCATCCGCATTCATTATGAATATAGGAGCATATTCATTTTCATAATCTGTTGCTGGATTTGATGATGCTCCAGTGCTTGTATAATAAAGAGTTCCTGGAGTTTCGTTATGAGTACCATCAGGAGTTGTACTAAATCTAATTGGATGATTATTATTTGAAGAATCCGATTGATTAAAATTAATTAAATAATTTCTTTTTACTGTAATATTTTCTGGAGCAAAGTAAAATGTTCCTGGTGTAAAATTACCAAACTTTGCTGCATCTGCACCAAAATCGATATAATATGCATTAAAGGTATATGGATCCTCTATAATTTTAAATGAAAATCCTGTAGAACCTAAACATAAGTCATTCTTGGAAAAAGGAGACCCAGTAAGTTGTCTTAAATAAATTCTAGTTACAACATTACTACCATTCCTTACTACCTTAGAAATTTCTCCAGAAGCATTACCACCAATTTCATCAATAGTTCTACCTACAGCAACGGTGCCAAGAGTTTCGTCAACATTTTCAACATCTAAAACAACATTACCATTTTCAACCTTTACGTTCCATGTAAATTGTTTTAGTTTTCCCCATTCTAAAACACCATTACCAAGTTTAAATTCATCAATAGTTTTATTTGAGTGATAGTATCTTACATTTCCTTCAGTTACAGTATCATAAACACTATTATTTTTAACATAATCATATTTTACTGTATCAATAGCAAAGTTAGTTGGTGCATTTCCTGTGGTTCCCCATTCTGGTGTATGTAAAAGACCACCATTAGAAAGAATCCCAAGTACTTTATTATCTTGTTCTACCCTAGTAGTAGGATGAGGTACATCTTTACCCCCTCTATAGATAAATGTTTGATCAAAATTTCTATCAATTAATGGTCCTCCACCAGGTGCTGCTTCCGCTTGAATATAAGTGGGTTTAGGATGATTATCAGATTGTATACGAAGTCTATCTGTATCTGTACTAAACGTTCCTGAGGTTGAAGAGTTTGGATGAGTTTGCCAGATTCTATTAATATCAAAAGAGTTTATAACATTTGGTGTTTCTTGTTCTGGGAAAAATTGTAATCTTAGAGGGTCATAACCTCGACCTCTTTCTAACACTCTAACGTGTATGATCTTACCAGAATCAGGATCAATAATTGGATACAGTAATGCTTCCTGATCTGGAGTGCCGCAACCAGTTATGGTTAAACGTGGTGGATTTGATTTGTCATATCCCGACCCACCATCTAATACTCGTATAGCACGTACACCAAAATTTTCATCAAAAATTGGTTTGATAGAGGCACCAGTACCAGGAACAGTTCTAGTCATTTATATTAGTTTAATATATTGATAGTGCCGTTCATAGCGGCATGAACAGTGCATTGATAATAAAGAGTGTTTGGAGCATTCATAGGAACAGTCCAATAAAGAATACTAGTTCCACTACCAGATTGACCATCTGTATAAGGAGTACCACTCAATCCTTGAGTACTTTGAATTCTATATGGGTGATTAGCACCATTTACACTATTATCAAATGCGTATGTCATGCCTCGCATAACATACAATGTTGGGTCTTCTGTAGGTCCAGAAAATCCAGGACCATTAAATGTGAAATGACTACCGCCAACTGCACCCAAATCCCACCAAGTCATAGGACTGCGAGTTACAACCCAGTCAGTTCCATTCCAATATAAAGAATCTCCCTGAGTGATAGAAGGTACATCAGTATCAGTTAATGCAGCAAAAGTTGTAGTTAAACTTCCATTGAATGCAACTGTGACTGTATCTCCAGAAATGGAAGTTACAATATCAGTTCCACCAGCTATAGTAAGTGTGTCTGTAGTTGAGTTAGCAGTTGTAGATCCAGTATCACCAGCAACAGAGGCAAATAAATTTTGTAAACTCGCACCAGCAGCATCATCACCAGGAATAAACTTACCTCCACTAGCACTCCACTTTAAAACTTGTCCATCTGTAATTGGAGTGGATGTAATATCAACATCTGTTAGCAGATCAACACTAGAATACTCAGTAATAAGTTTTGCTCTTACATCACCAGCACCACCAGCAGTAATATTAATATTCACATATGGATTATCATCACCATCAACTGTAAAAAAGTAACCAGTATTAGTAGCTGCAGGTGCATTACCAAGAGCAGTATACTCGTTTTTATAGGAAATAGTTGATCCTATATTAACACCTCCAGTAGCACCGTCAAAAGTAGTAGTTTGACCTCCAGAAGTGATAAGAACATCTCCAGTCCCATTAGGAGCAATAGTAATATTTCCATTTGAAGAAGAAATAATACTATTTCCAGAAACATCTAATGCAGAAGTTAACGCATTATAATTAGCAGCAACAAAAGAACTGCCATTATATTTCAATACTTGGCCAGTAGCTGCATTAGAAAGATCTATGCTTAATGTAGCATTGTTTCCAAGGGCGGTATATATTTCATTAAAATTATCATTGATTTTATCACCACCACTTCTCAGCGTATCACCTGTATTATCGTTAGCTGTAGTACCAATGTTTACTGATTGTTTAGCCATTACTCACTACTTTTTTTAGTTATTTATAGGATCTCTGGATCTATTAGTTCTTCACCATACAGTGAAAGATCTGGTGGAGTCCAATCATCAGGGACTGTTGTTTCAACAGTAACTTCAGGATTTTTATATCCTGAACCAGTATTAGTAACTGTAACACCTGCAATACCAACAAGTGCCTTCACTTGACCTTCAAATCCAGAAATAGAATCTAGTCTTACAACAGGTCTAGATGTATATCCAGATCCACCAGCTGTTACGCTAACTTTTTCAATATATCCACTAGTTAAAATTGCAGTTGCATTTGCATTTTGTCCGAAGACAGATCCAAGATAATCAAACGTAATTAATGAGTTTGAAGACTCAATAACAGCAACTTCACGATCACTTACCTCACCTTCAATATCAATAAAGTCTCCTGCCTCAACAGGTGGTACAACTACATCAGCATCAACGTCTGCCTCAGAACCAACATAAGAGAATCCTACAAATGTTGATCCAAAACGAGGAACTTCAGAGAAGATAATTCTAGAACCAACGAGTTCAAAACCAACACCAGGTTCTTGAAGAACACCATTAACAGAAACAATAATATTATTCTCTGGTCGAATAGTAGATGATTGAACACCATCTGTAAGAGTCAATGAGTAGAATACATCATTACGTTTCAAGTTAAATGACTGACGTAATGAATCAAATTCAAATCCAATATCATCTAATTGTCTTAATTTACCAAGATAGAATCCTGTAAACGATGCTCCAAGTTCAGGTGCTTCACTAAATTGAATTTTATCAGAGAATGCTGTATATGCATTTCCTGCACCAGGAGGTTGTAGAATACCATTGACAAAAATCATCATGTGACCAGCAGGATCAGGAAGATATTGCTGACCATTATCAGTGGTTAAATTAAATACAGTTTGAGTTCCATCAAATCCCTTAAAGAATCTCTTAGTCCTTGCTTTGAGTTCTTTTTTAGCGAGTGATGCAGATCTATAATCATTTCCTCCTCGGATACCATCTCTTGCACTAAAGGTTCCATTAACATTAGTTAGATACAATCTCTTATTAAGAGAAATATCACGAATTTCTTGAATAAGACCAGAAGCTACACCAGCAACAGTTAAATCTCCAGAAACAGTTGCCTTTCCAACTAAGGTTACTTCAGTAATTGAATAATCACCAACAGTATCACCAGATCCTATTGATCCCTCAATAGGAACATAATAAATGTAATTATTGACTGAATCATATTCAGTTATAATACCATAATTACTAGTATCTTGACCATCATTAACAATACGATATATTCTGTTACCAACAGTAAAACTAGTTAGAGTAGAATCTACAGTTACAGTTAATCTAACATGACCAATAGAGGCAACTTTGTCTCCTACTTGAATATCAAGACCAGCATATTTTTTAACATCTATGTATATTTCAGAAGAATTTGGGAAAACAACAGATGTTGTTTCAAGAGATCCAATAAGAGACTGTGTGTCAACAGTTAGTTTTCCTCCAGTATTATCAAGAACTGCTGCAATGTTAATATTATAAGAAACAGGTTCTGCAGATTCGTCGCTTGTAAATCCTTGGAACGGGATATTTTCAACAAAGGTGCCTCTAGTATCAATGAGATGTAATCTATTCTCAATCGCACTAATTTGTGCAAGTGTTGTATTTTCTAAACCTTGAATTACGTCCGTAACTTGCCACGTTCCTGCAGTTACAGCAACATCAAGATACTTATAATTATCATCCTCATGGAAACCATATACAACACCAGTAATTGCAGCATCACCTTGTTTCTGAACTGCTTCATTCATTGTGAATGGACCGTCTGTGATATTTCCATCAATTCTAAATCTCTTATAAACTTTAGCAACTTTTGCTTGATTTAAAGTAAGTTGTGAAATTTCTGCAGAAACATCAGATGTGACAGAGTAAGCATAATCAGATTGGACTATTTCACCACTAACTCCAACAGGAATATCACGATCACCATAAAGTTTAGTTAATGTGGGTAATGCATTATTTTCATCAATTGTAGTATAAAATTCATTATCACTTAGTTGTCCAGAAACTATATCTAAACTAGATCCAATCAATCCCATCGCTGTATCAACATTATAATTTCCAGCAACATTACTATCGTAGAACTTATCGAAAGATGCAGCTGGTGATGGACTTACCAAAGTATTGTTGAGTGATTGTTTCATATACACTCTCATAAGATCCAATGCAAATGTTTTGATGTTATACTCTGCATTTGTAAAGAATTCAGTTCCAAGAACAGAAACATATGTTCCAAGTTCTTTTGTAGTAAGTTTAGCACCCCAAACAAATAAACCAGTACCAGTACCAGTATAATCCAATAAACCAGTGCTACTAAGAATACTAATTCTATTATTCAAAGTGCTAAATCCAAATCCAATATCTATAGTCATGAATATTCTATACCACCCATCACCCAGAGGAATAGATCCATGTGCAGAAACATTTATACCGCTAGTGGTAAAAAGACTACCAACAACACCTGTATCTAGATTTACACTAAAGTGTGCATTTTCAGTTCCAGAATCTAAAAGAAGTGTAAATCTAATTCGACTATCCTCTCCTTTTTTAGCAAAGAATGAAGATGTGAATGTTTGACTTGAAGTATTAGAACCAGTATCAAATGTTTCTGCAGTGCTATCAAATTTAATTGTATCCTTATCAAACGTATTAAATGATGTTAAACTGTAAGATCTTTCAATCTTATGTTCACCAGTAGTTGCAGTAGCTACAAGTTTTTCAGATGTTAATGTAGTGTCTGGACTGTATTCTGCATTAGCAGTAACTGTGGTAAGAGTGGGTGTCCAATTAGAATCAAACGCCTCAGGATTAACCCAAAGATTTGTATTATTTACAGAACCCTGAATTAGAGAACTTATATTATTTTTAGAAGTCTCAATAGTTTTCACATTACTATAATTGTTATACCATTCATGTGCTGAACTAATACCACCAGTGGCAATTGTAGCAGTAGCACCAGAACCAGGTGCGGTTAAATTAGCTCCTGCTGTATACAACGTTCCAATAACATTTCCAATGACCATTCTAGATCCAAAAACATATAAAACGATAGCAGTTGTAGAATTATCAGTGATAGTTTCTCCAACAACAAAAGTACCAGTCAATGAACTAAATTCAAGAGAATACGCTGTCTGGGTGTCAAATGTATTAGAAGTAATATAATCATATTGAATATTGTTAACAACATCATCAACAAATGAGTCGTATATCCAAGAACCAATACCGAATTGAGTATTAACTAGAGATGCAATTTCTGATTTATAGTAATTTTTATTATAAAGAATATTTTTAACTACACTACGTGCTTCAACACCGCCTGGGAATAAAGTGTCTAAACCAAAGTCAACAAGATCTCTCATTCTATACCAAACTTTATTAATATCAGTAGGAGTTTCTGAATCTCTATATGCATTGATACTTGTATGCACTGCTGCATATTGATCACCAGATACAGTATCACCATTAGTGTAAAGTAAATTCTTAATTGCTTTTTCAGACATTGTTTTTATCAATTCATGAGCAAAGAAGAATGCATATAGTTCATCACCTAGTCCAGAATTAATTTTCTTAGTTGAATCTAAGAATTTTTCCATTTGACCAATAACACTGTTATTACCACCTGTTTGAAGATCTGAAATTGCAGCAATTATAAAGTCTTCGATATAAGTTCTGTAATCTGAAATGTTATAAGTTAATGCATTAAAATTACCACTAAAGATTGAATACTGAAGTTCTGTTCCAAGCAATCCAAGAGTAGATTGTCTACCAGTAATTTCCTGACTGATGTACTCTCTATTGAAGTATAATCTATCACCACCAATATTAAAATCATTACTGGTAGGAGCGATGATATCATTAATAGTTGTTATTAGAGTATCAACCTCAGTTTTAACAGCATCAAAGTAACCAGAAACACCTGCACCTGTAATACCCCAATCCGCAGTAATAATATTATCAGTATTACTATAATCAAGATCTCCAGTAATCGCTTGCTTCATATAGAGACCTAATCTATCATGAGCAAATACAGATTGCCAAACCTGAAGTCTAATATGCTGAAGTTCATTTTTGTTGTCAACATAAAATCTAGCAGCTCTCACAGTATTTTTATTACCACCATATTCAATATCTTTAGCAATTCCATCAACAATAAGAGCTAAATCAGTCTTACATCTTAGAGTACCATTACCACTTCCATCAAGGTTTCTAGGCATATCATTTAATAGATCTGGATATCTAGAGATCATATCAGATGCTGCTTTATCAACAATAACAGCAGTATTTTCTCGTATTAAGAATGCAGCGTCACGGAACCTATCTTGTGAAGATGGATCAATACGAGGTGTATAAATCACGTTAGTTGCACTATCGTGATATGAGATGTCAAACTCTATCTTATTCAATGCATCAACTATTCCACCTTGAAATTCTACTACAGGTGCAAATCTTGTAATAGTTCCAAGATGATCTGTAGGTGTTGCTGCAGATGCGTTAGTAATTGTATCGGTAAGGATATCTATCAAGTTACCAATAGTAGAATAAACATCAGCACAATCAGCAGTAGTGTAATTTAATTCTGTTACTGAATTAGTTACTGCACTTTCAAATTGATGGACATACTGATCTTTAGCAGAAGAAGGACCAACGTTAACAGTGATTGTTGTTGCATCAGCAGCAGTAACTGCAAGAACAGCGTTGGCAGCAGGATCAGTTGCTCTAGGATATGCTTTAGGTGCATCATATGAATCTTTACTACATTTAAATGTGACACCACCAATTGCAATACTAACTCTAGATGAAGTTGTTAGTGAATGAGATCCAATAGTAAGAACTAAATCACCAGTTGCAGCATCATAAGTTGCATCAGTCGGTGTAAACTGATTTAATGATGTATAAGAAGAATCTGTAATTGTAGTATCAGTTACCTGTGTTAATCCATGATTACCTTGAATTGGCCAAAGAGTATTTGTAATAATATATTGAAGCATATCATCAACTTTCTCATAAGCAAATAAAGTCTCTTTAACTGCAGGTTCAATCTGTGCAATTTGGATTGGAGTTGAAGATCTATCAACGTAGTAAGATGCAGCATCCCAAATATGACTATTAGATCCATTTCGAAGATCTTGAGCGATTGCATTTAAAGTATCACGAATATCATCTTCACAGTTAATACCTTCATCAGCAATAACACCACCAGTTACAGCAGAAACGAATTTATGTAAGTAATTACCACCAGTAACAACTGCGTTTGCTGCAGCAGATACAAATTGATGGGTAGAAGTATCTGATGATGTTCCTACATTAATTGTAACTGTTCCAGTTTGTTTAATTAAGGCACCAGCAGTTGCAGATACAAACAAATGTGTAGATGTATCACTAGATTTTCCAATATCGATTGTAAATGTATCACTATCAACAACAGTTACCGCAACCCATTCTCGTCTAATAGGATCAGTTTGTCTAGGATAAGTATGCTGAGTAGCATTACCATCATATGCACATGTAAATGTCAATGAATCATCAGCAATCTGAATTCTATTTCCAGTAGATAATCCATGAGCACCATCAGAATCAATTGTTAAAATACCTGTTGCAGGATCATATGAGGCATCACTAATATCTTGTGTTGATGTACCAACTGCAGTAACTTCAATGGCAGTGTTGTATGCAGCGTCAGGAGTTCCAATATTATTACTTGCTCCACCAGCAGTTCCATCTTCACCACTTGCTCTTGGGTATGTCTTCTGAGTTGTTTGACCATCACCATTATAATCACAAGTAAAGGTGAATGAATTTGCAGTCAATCTAATATGAGTTCCAACATTTATTGTATGATTAGCAATCGTCATTACAAACTCACCAGTTGCAGGAGTGTAAACTGCGTTAGATGGTTGGAAATTAATTAGAGGAGATGGTCCTACGTTAACTGTTAAATTGGTAGTGCTAGAGGATATGATTGGAAGAGCAACATCTTTAGATGCTGGATCTGTTACACGAGGATATGTCTTGGTAGATACATTACCATCCATTGTGCAAGTAAATGATAACGCACCATCATTAATCTTAATTCTATCCTTTTCAACAGTAATTGCATCAACTAAAGCACTTTCAAATTGATGAGTTGTAGTGTTTGAAGATACCCCAACATTTACATCAAATGTATGAGCAGTTACATTAGAAATTGGTATCCATTTACCAGCTACAGGGTCAGTTGAACGAGGATATGGATGATCAGATCCATAACTGTCTTCACTACACTGGAATGTAATACCACCAACTTTAATATTAATTCTTTGACCATTCTTAAGACCATGATTCAAACTTGTAATTGTCATGACACCTGTTGAAGGTGTATAAGAAGCAGTTGATGGAGTTATTGTTCCACCATTTGATAAACTATTAGCATCCACTGTCATTGATAACAAACCAGTAACAGCATCATATGTTGCATTGGTTGGTGTGAATCTTTGACCCAGAATAACAAGTTCTGGATATCTTTGTCTCATTTGATAGACGACTTCTTTCTTGATTAAATCACTATTCTTAAGAATTAAATTAGCAGCATCAAGATATCTGTGTGTCTTACCAGCAAATCCAGTGACAATAGGAGTTTGATTGTTTGCATTATAAGATGCAAGAATAGAATCATTATTAAACTCTTCTCCTTTAGTTAAAGATTCGCCACCAGACCAATCTTCAGTATAAGTTTGTCCATCAACACCATCAAAGTGAATGAGTAATTTTGCATCTGTATCACCCTGTAGAATTCCTATAGGAGCAGTAAACGTTGTGGTATAACGAGCAGTAGTAGAAACTCTGAAATCATCAAAATACCCAGTAGTGATTGCAGCACCAGCATAATCAGCACCAATTCTAATTGGTTTTGTAGAACCATAGTCGCTGCTATCAGAATATGAACTACCCTCTTGGGTACCATTTAAGAACAACTTGGTATCAGTACCACTTCTACTAAGGGCAACATGATACCAAGTACCAACTACAAGGTTTGTTGAACCTGTAATAGTATTACTACCATTGTTAAAATACTTAATATTTGCACCATCAACATACAAATAAGGAGCAAGTTCAGTTGCACCAGATCTCATATCAAAGATAGTCTTACTACCAGCAGCAATAGTATTCAATTTAATCCAACATTCAATAGTAAATGCTCCTGTACCAAATCCAAATTCTGTAGAAGTTGGAATAGTTAGATATCCATCGATAAGAACTGCACCAACGTTAACTGTAATTGTGGTATCTGTTTCTGCTGTAATTGTAAGAGCAGAACCAGATGCAGGATCAGTTGATCTAGGATATGCTTTGTTCGCAGTGTTTCCATCTTGTTCACAAGTAAATACAACACCGCCATCAGCGATGGTTACTTTATTTGATGTAGTGAGAGTGTGAGTACCAATCTCAATTACCATATCACCCGTAAATGGGTTATATGTTGTTCCTGCAGCAGCAGTAAATGATCCTGTAGCACCATTACTAGCAGTAATGGCATCAGTAACACCACTTACAAAAGTGTGTACTGATGTACCAGGAGATAGTGCTAGACATGCAGTACCATATTTTTTATTATAAGTGTTAAGTTCAGAACTTCCAACAAATGTAGCTGTATGATAATCGCTTCCATCATATGAAGATCTGCCTATTTTACCAAGGAATGCAGTTTTTTGTGATGCATTGTATCCAATAATTTCTGCCTTAGTATCGGTTGTTCTAATAACTTGACCACGAGATAAGAATCCATCACCAACCCTATCTTTGAATGTTAATTTATTAACATTAATTTTATCAGCATTTCCAAATTCACCACCATAATTTCCACCATAATCAACTTTATAGTTTCTAATAAGTTCATCGTCAACAAAATTACCACTCTCGTTATCATAAACTAAAATATTATTACTAATTGGTTCACTAGGCGGGAATGAAGAATCAAAGGGAGTTACATTATCATTAAAATCAACAATACTTACTTGAGATTTAGAGATATCATCAAGAACTTTATTTGGGTAAGTAATAGAAGCCAATCTATTGAATAGAAGTCCAAAGAAGGAAGATCCTTCAGATATATTAACTTGTTCAATAAATTCATTAGTTATTGGATCTTGATATGCACTAGTTGCAGTAATTCTAGCAACTACTCCAGATTTAGCACCAATAATATAATCATCCAATTGAATATCATATAATCCTGGAGTTGACTGATATGTACCTGTAGTTTTACTTAAAGTAAGAGTATTAGTAACAGAAATTTCTGTTGAATAAATTGGAGTATTTTCTTGTTGAGATGCTGCAGCAGTACCAGAAATTCCTCTGGTTGCAGTAATAGTTGTTGACTCGGAACCATTTACAATTTGAGTAACAGTAATAAGTTCAGAACCAATCTGATAATCATCGTTAATTGTAAATGTTCCTGTAGGAACTGGACCACCATTATAAGTATTCGCTACTAACTCAATATCAGTTGTTGCAGCACCGATACTATAACGTAGTTTTGCTAAAGGTGTTTCTTGTCCACTATCAAGGTTCGATGTTTCTACTTTTGCTGTGTCTCCAGTTAGATTAGTAACTTTCTCATTGAATAAGAATAATCCATTACTGAATACATCTGTAACTGAACTGAGAGTACCAGAGAATCCTGTAGCACCTACTTGACATTGCTCTCCATTTATAAAGGTACCCTGAGTAATAAATCCACTAATTACATTACCACTAACATTGGTTACTGTGAGTCTAGCAGTAGAAGTAATACCAACAAGAGTATTACCAATATTAGGGAAAATACCACTAGTGAATGAAAGTTCTAAATCTTTAGTTGCCTGTGAAGCTATAGTAACGTTTACATATTTTACACTTGCAGGTGGTTGTGGTGGTTCTGCAAATACAATAGAATCACCCTGAACTTCAAAAGAAGTATTTGGAGTTTGTGCTACACCATTAAGAACAATTAAAAGTTGATCTCCACTAGCAATAACATTTTCACCATTATTAACAGTAAGTGGGAATTGAGTTTTAACACCGTCAAATTGATCAGAAATATCATCTAACCTTTGAACAACAGAAGTTAAGATATTCTCAGATGATGTAAGTTTCTTTTGACGGAATAGAACTTCAGTATTATTAAATTCAGAATAAATTGGTTCTGCTAGAGCAAAGTTTTGAATATTTGGTACAACTGCTTCTCTAGTAAGTTCAACTGACTTAGTAAGTTCAAAATCAATTTCTTTATTTGCAATAAAACCATAATCTTCTAAATTAAGTTCACCAAATACCTTAAATGATGCAGGATGAACGTTTCTAATAAGAATATCCTTCCAATCATCGATAGATACAGAAGACTTAACAGCATAAGAAAAATCTTGATAGTAGTAAGAGTCTTGAATCTTTTGAATAATCTCTGAAGGTTTACCAACATCATTAATAAATTGTCCTGTAGTTTTGGTTATAGGACCAATTTCAAGAACACCTTTAGCAATATTAATATCACTAATAATACCAGAAGATTTAGATATAACACCAGTTATACTTTCACCTTGAGTAAATGTATTATTATAATCTACAATTTTAAGAATTCTAGGACCAACCTGCCATCCTTCATTAGTAGATACATATCCAGTGGCAGTTGCCGAATCTAAAGAACTACCTTGATATACAAGTTCACCCTCTAAGAAAGTTGATGTAATAACATTTGCTTCTGCTGTAGCACCAAAAGCTTTAGTCAATACTTGCTGTCTTCCTTCACCAGCATTTACAAATGAAAGACCATCACCTAATTCAGCATTTGCTGCAGTAATTGCTAACTTCATCTGATCAGGTTCTAATGAATTAGCAGTACCAGTGATAGCGTAATATGTTGTAGTTCCATTCAATCTACCAACCGCACCTGCAGATAATGGATATTCTGCACCATCTCCAGTATCTACTACGTTCAATGTGATCTCAGAACCATTTACAATTCCATGAGGAAAAGCAAATTGAAGAAGACCTAAGTCAAGGTTAACGACATAGTTAAATGAAGATCTAAGTTCAACTCTGGGTGAAGAGGAATATCCAGCACCAGGATCTTTAATGATAATATTATCAATTCTTCCATTTCTAATAGTTGCTTCCGCAATGGCACCAGTTCCACCACCACCTGTTAAAATTACTGCAGGTGCTTGTGAATATCCAGAACCAGGATCAGTAACGGTAATACTATCAAGAATACTTGTAGAAGTTAACTGAGCATTAATTGGGAATGTAATTTCAGGACGGAGTGTGTAATCATGAGTATAATCATATCCAAAGTTATTGTTCTTAAGTTTCTTAATCTTACCAACATTTGTTCCTTTTGCGAAAATTACAGCACCAGTACCAAATGCAGGAATGACTACGTTAATAACTGCTCCAGATCCAGTTAAACCAGATCCAAGAATACCCTCAATAGATTCAATATCAATAGATGCAGTAGTATATCCTTTACCTGGAGATGTAATGTCTACAGACTGAATTTGACCAGGAATAGTTGCACCTTCATCATCAGTTCCATCAGCAACAGTAATTTGAACAAATCCACCTTCACCGTCTCCAGAAATAGGGACAGAACTGTATACACCTACAGCATATTCAGTTCCTGGTTCTTCAATTTCAATTCTTTCAATTTTTCTTGAAGATTGAATTCCTGTTATAACAGGTAATTTTGAATAGAATCCACCTGAATTAATTAATCGAATATCACCAATTGCACCAACAGCTTTCTTGGAACTTGTTGTATAGGTAGTTGTTAGAACATTTGCATTACCCTCAGGTTCATTAGATAAGAGGAATTTAAATATTTTTGCTCCTTGAGTAATAGTTCCACCAGCAGTTTCAGTAATAGTAAACGTTCCCAAGTATGGAGAATCAACAATATCCAAATAACTATTACTATCAATAGGTGAGTCATCTCCTGTTCTAGATGGATCAAAGTAGTAAGAAATGTTAGTAACAATATCATTATCAACTTTTAACTTAATAGTTGGATTTGGTTGTCCAGCACCAGTAACACCAGGAGTTCCAACTCGTTCAATAGAGTTAAATGAATATTCTAATTTATACAAATTATCTTTAGAGAAAGATAAATTTGTCCCTACCATAGAAGAGTGAGAAACATCAAACAAATATTGATGTCCATAGTACATTTTTAAAACTGGAGATTTAGCAAAAATATTAACATTTCCAGCAGTAGTAGCAGGATCTGTTTGAGCTACAGAGTTTAATTTATATGTAAATTCTTTATTACTTACAACACTATCAACAACAAAAGATCCATCATATTCATCATATGCGGTTCCACTAAGTTCTTGAGTAGGATTACCATCAATGTTAATATTATCACCAACAGATAAGTAATGCCTATCTGAAGTAATTACATAAACCTCATCAGTATTTGATACTGCACTTACTTGGAGAATTTTATCAAGTGTAGAGATTAGTGTTATTTTAGTTACACCAGTTAAATTAGTAATTTGTGCTGTTGATTTAGCAGTGTTAAAAGTTATATCACTAGCAGTAATATCAACTACAGATCCAGGAAT
>CEUF01016572.1_pt1 | contig 29773 bp, 20 predicted proteins | sample 531461 | NCBI WGS metagenome assembly CEUF01 (sample SAMEA2623350, study PRJEB7988) | marine metagenome | biome: marine biome (ENVO:00000447); feature: surface water layer (ENVO:00002042); material: "saline water (ENVO:00002010), including plankton (ENVO:xxxxxxxx)" | depth 5 m | reverse complement strand
TTAATATGGTATACTTGCGGTTACTTATTTTATTTGGCGTAAACTGAATGTTTTAGCTTAATATCCATCATTTTCTCCATTTTCACTTCTATGGATAACTTCCGCCACTAGCACCTCCGCCACTAGCACCTCCGCCACCAACACCTCCGCCACCAGCACCTCCGCCACCAACACCTCCGCCCGAGCCAGAACCACCGTCACCATATTGGGGTGTTTCAGAACTAGCTGAACCTAATATCTTAATTATTATTTTGTATACATACACAATATTTTCAAAGTTCAGAGGTTTAGAATAAATCTCAATCTGGTCATATTGATCCTCAGGCATAAAAGTAAACAAACTTGTGTTGATTGTGAACATTATATCTTCTCCATTAGGTGCAATTGTTGCTGTTCCATAGCTTGGCTGACTCTTAATCGCTATCTCAGGATTGTTTGTCCCTCTGTCCTCTTCTCCTTGCATCCAGTAACCAGGTGATTCTTTAAACGTAGCTTTTGTCAAACCGTATCCCATTGCCCTATATATAACATTAGGATTAGGAGAAGAAGGATTCGCCTTACCCAACACTATAGTGGGCAACAGGATTCTAGTTGTATAATTCATAGTTGAAATATCGTTTCTAATTTGCTGACTCTGGACCTCAGCTGCGTATCTTTTAACTGTAAATTCATCCGGTGGTATCTCATTAGTTGGCCATCCGGCTGCGATTAGTTTTTCTATCTGAGGATAATAGTATACATCCCAATCGTTAGGTAAGTCCTTTCCACCACTTGTTATGTTAATAAAACCGTAAGATGGTTGTTTTAGAATCTCTACATTCCATACTTGTGAGTACTTCAAGTAACCACGAGACGATATAAGATATACTGAGTTACCAGATTGTACCTCACGAAGATAATTGCTAGTGGAGTACTTTGTATTCTTGTCAGGGAGTATGCCTGTAACAACGTCCATTTCAGAAAGGTTATTCTCATTAAGTTCAGCCACCTCGTCTTCTGTTGTTGTAATTCTTATTACAACTATAAAACTTTGTTTTTTATTGTCATCTGTATATCCAACAACCGTATGCACTCCCCTATATTGTTTATCTTTGTAATCATTATTCAATAGTGTCCCCGTTATGCTTCCATCATTATTAATAATTAAACCAGAAGGAAGAAAAGGACTTACAGTATACCTAGTAAAGATATCGCGAGCAGCTTGTGTAAATGTTACACGAATATCAGTAGAGTCTTTTCCAGGAACATTAGGTAAATACATTGTTATCTCAGGACTGTAAACAATAAACTTGGGCAATTCTTCATCATAAAACCATGTATCTTGATTATACGTATCGGTATTCTCTCTTGTGCTACGAGTAATAGGAATTACTAAATCTGGTGTAGAAACGTGAATATTACAAATTTCGGAATAACGTAGCATATTTTTTCCACCCATGTATCCATGGTTAAAACAGTAAAGAGACATTACATGAAAATCTCCGTTTACAATAATAGAAACGTTTCCATAGTAAAAATCATATGAAATACCGTTCACTATCTTGGTAAACTTGTTTGCGTCTTTTCCCGTCAATGTTATTAAATGTTCTTTTCCATAATTTAATACTGCTATAGGATGCATAATAGGAACATTGATAATATCATATTTTCCGTTGTATACACCATACTGTTTAACATAAGTATCATTATTGTTAAAGGCCCAAACATTCTTATTTTCATGTTTAACTATATTCATCAAGGAAACAGGCTGAATACACTCTAATTCAAGTAAAGATAACGATTTATCTATATGACTATTAGTGCATGTTCCAGAGCGCAAATTATCTACTATAGTTACAGCAAGACCATCGCAGTTATTTCTGCACCCATCAATACGTTTTCGTAAATGATTTGACATAAAGGAACTTATTTTCATAGAGGGTGATTTGTCAGATATTTTTACAACATTCGTCGTTGTTTCCATTAATTCTTGTGGAGAATAAGAACTTGTATATGTATGACGCAAAGGTCCTACGCAATTAGGTGACGATTCTTTTATTCCACCCCTTTCTCTCTTTTTGTGTTTGACGTTGGTTGTGTAATAAGTCTTAAAGTTAGGTATATCTAATTCAATAGGAAACATAGAATCTACATACTTGCGTATTCTTATCATATTCCCACTATAATTTTTATTTAACCATTGCATGAGTCGTAAAAATTCAACATAGTCTAATTTATCTTTATGTTTCAATGCAAACGCATTCATCAATGTTAATAAACCGTCTTCAGAAATATCTAATTTCAACAACTCTAATGCCCTTTCCAACTCTTGAATTGATAATAACTTATCGTTGTTTTCATCTGCAACAATGTGAAAAAAGATACTATTGTGGTTTCTATTCTTTCCTTCGCTAAGAATAACTTCTCTATAAGACTCAGAATAATTTCCGATGCTATCGGTTACTGAATATTTTACATAATAGCGTCCGGGTTTTGTTGTGTCTATTTTATCTGTTCCGTAAGTTTTTACTTTGTCTGTCATATCACCCTCTCTTACATGTCTAGCTCTTACTCCGGGATCTTTATACTCTTCAAAAATTCCTGGTTGAATACGATAAGGATTTTCCCCGAGTATCTCAATTCTAGGAAATAAGGTAAAATGTTTATCTGGAACAACATCAACGATACGACTAATTATATCGTGATGACCTAAACTATTTGTTACATAATATGTGATGATATATGTCCCCACAATATGCATTTTAGGTTCTATTCCTCCTTTTTGAACAAGTATTGACAAATCACCATCTCTATCGTCAAATGCAACAAACCCAGGTTCAATAAAGTTAGCAACACTATTAACTTCAACTTTCATTTTTTCTTCTCCTTTCAGCGTAATCTTTGGATACAAACTTTCTTGACTATCATCCATACCTACACTAAGACCATCGTCATCATCTTCTTCTATATCCTCTTTTACAGTTTCATCTTCAGATGGAAAAAAATGAGGTTGTCCTCTTGCTTTCATAGGAACTACATATCCTTTATTTCTTACTCTACGTAAAGCTTGTTTTGCGTCATTTACATTATCATTTTTATAAGAAAGTATTTGTCCCTTTTTGTTAGTAGATGATTTACCTATAGCTAGGTTCTTTAATTCGGAAGTTCTAAATGACGACTCAGATGGAGAGATATATTTCAAGTTTTTTCCACTATTATCTCTTAGGTTTTTTGAAGATTTATTAGCTGTCACCTCACGATGATACGTTCTTCCCAACGAAAATGTATTTCCATCATCACTAGAACCAAACTTTTCAGGCTGACCATTTGATGCATTGGTAATACCTCTATTCTTGTTTTCTACAGTGCTTGGGGTCTGACTAGTAGACATTGGACCTTTTATAGGTGTGCACACATAACTTCCTCCGTTGTAGGAAATGTTGCAATATTGTTTGTAGGCAATGCTTGTCATTTATAGTACTATATATATAACAAACTAAAAGAAACAATACTAGTTTTACTATTCTCTAAATTAGATAAACACCTGTCATTTACGCTTACTTGGTAACATTGTATGAATGTTTTGCAGCAGCCTGTTTCTTAAACATAAGATACACGGAACTATCATACACATATTTAGGATTACAGGCGGATGGTTCGTAATCACTTGCATTGAAGACTGCGCGGAAAGGAGTAGCTGGGATAGTGGAAATAGTGGCTTCTTTCGCGCGCGAGTTATTCCATGCGTTTCTTAATTGAAAACGTTGTCTAGAAAAAGACATTTGACGATCTGCGAGACCGGTCGGGGTTCCCATTTTTCCTTTAAAATCTCCCGAGGAGGTAGTAGACATTCTAAAATGCATATTATATATATTAGACATATAAAATAGTTATAACTATCATCCAGTATAGCTAATAACACAAAGTGAACTCACGCCTAAACTTCTTTTGTTGTGCTGGATATTATTATATACTCAAATGCTTATCGTGTAAATCAACAATTCGCTCTTATCTGACCAGCTCTGATGTATTTTACAAGTTTTTAATACATAGGGGAGAGTAATATATAATGGTTTGCTAGCAAAAATAATAGAATTGTTTTCAAGACAGTCACTTAGCTTGTTGCTTATTTTTCTGTTTACGTGGTCCGGAAAGCATAAGTTACTTACATATACAATATTAATTCCCCTACATATGATATCACATACATCTCCCTCAATAATTTCTATTCTGTCTTTTAAAGCTGGCTTTTTGGACACTTTTAACAAAGCGCTTTCTACTCTCTCGGAAATTAATTCAATTCCAACTAGTCTAGGTATATCTTTATTTACATCTGCGAGATGCAGAAGCAGTGAACCATCTCCACAACCTAAATCATAAAATGTTGCGCCTTGCATAATATTTTTAGGTATGTGTGTATTTAACTGCACCACTCCTCTTTTCGTGAGTTCTCCATACGTGAAATCATAATCCATATCTTTTAATTCTCGGACATCTTGTTTCGAAATAGAAAATACATTATATTTCTTTTTCTTAGGCATATCTACACGATTATGTTATCTATTTCTTCTATATGTATGATGTATTGATACAACATAATACATATTTATATTGATTTATTTATTGTTTTGTGCTATTTACTTGATTATTTTGTTATCATCCTAGGTGCAATGTTCATAGTAGTAAGTTCTTGGAACAGTAGCTTACAAGCATATGGAATCTCCACATAACTAAAGTCCGATCTGTTTCCACAAGTTTTGCAGTGATGAATGTGTCGCTCGTTATTGTATGATGCAATCATACCACATTTTCTACAAGTATATACACTATATTTATCTGATACGTCATATGTTCTTTCTTTTGTAAACCTTGCGGCACCGTGAGAACACATACAATCTCGTTCCATTTCTCCAAATCGCAGACCACCATCCCGACTTCTTCCTTCCGCAGGTTGACGCGTAAGATTTACCATCGGTCCAATAGAACGACTGTGTTGTTTGTCTGCTACCATATGCTTGAGTCTCTGATAGAATACCGGGCCCATAAAGACAGATGCCTCTATTTGTTCTCCTGTCATAGCGTTATACATCACCTCGTTTCCATTGGACTCGTATCCAACTTTTTGAAGTTCTTCGCATATAGTGGGAACATCTAAGTCCCCAAAACTTGTTCCATCGCCAAATAGTCCAAGTTCTACGAGGACCTTTCCAAGTAATGTCTCCTTAAGTTGACCGATGGTCATTCTAGAAGGAATAGCATGAGGATTGATAATGATATCAGGCTTGATTCCAGACTTGGTGAATGGCATATCTTTTTCAGGAATTATATTTCCGATTGTTCCCTTCTGTCCGTGACGACTGCTGAACTTATCACCGAAGTTGGGTTGTCTCAGGGCACGAAGTCTCACTTTTGCAAAGGTATACCCGTCACCATTTCGGTCCATATAATTCTTATCAATATACGTTTCTTCGTTCGTGCGGTAAACACGACTCTGGTCTTCGTATTTAATGACCTTGGTGTGGTCATTTCTGTTTTCTTTGATAGGAACCACCTTAGAGATGATAACGTCGCGATTTTCAACTAGCATGTTTTCATCCATAAGACCATTGCTGTTGAGTTTGTCGTAGTTAGCAAACTTCATTCCTTTGGTTTTGGAAGGATCAGGTTTACATCTAATCTCTTCATCGCCATTGATTTTCTGTTTGTCTTCATCTTTTTCAGTGTGGTAAATAGTTGCTTGGAATAACCCTCTTTCAATAGAACCTTTGTTGAATAACAATGAATCCTCTTGATTGTATCCCGTGTGAGACATAATAGCCACAATTACATTCATACCAGAGGGAATCTTGTCAAGCTGTATCATGTTCATAACACGTGTATCTACTAAGGGACGAGTAGGACTGCTAAGCACAAAAGCTGTTTTATCCATCCTGTCTTCAAAGTTAGACACATATATTCCCATAGACTGTTTTCCCATAGCACACTGATAAGTATTTCTGGGAGACTGATTATGTTCTGGGAAAGGAATACAAGATGCCAGAATCCCAAACATTGTGCTAGGATGTATCTCACAATGTGTATAATGATAGAACATCTTGTCAGTGTTTCTTTTGAGAAGATCGCGTGGGCGAACTGCTATCAAAACATTCTGTTGTTCATCAGGATCAATATATTCAATAACAGATGATGGAATGTTGATATTGGTTAGCAAGTCATCCCAACCAATATTCTTATTATCAATGTCTGACATAATCTTCTTTGTGATAAGGACATTGTTGTTTTGCACTCTTAGAAGAGGTCGCATAATACGTCCACCTTCATTACATATCCGAATCTCATTGAGTTTGTAGTTAAAGATGATAGAGGTATAGATATTTATGATACCAGAGTATTTACACTCTTTTAACATTGTATAGAGTTTATAGGAGTCATGTGTAATACCTACCCAGCAACCATTAATAAATACCTTGGTGATGTTATATGTCTGATTTGGGTTCAGTATGTCTAGATTTAATACGAGACCTGTTTTTTCCACACATTCGTGAAGAGGATCTGAAATAGAATGTATGGTTACGTGAGCCATATAACTAAGGTTCTTGACGATGCCAACTGATTGACCCTCCGGAGTCTCTGGAGGACATAAGAACCCCCAGGAAGTATTGTGCAGTTTTCTGGGAGGAATGAGTTTTCCACTTTTATCTGTTGGTGTAGAGACACGGCGAGCATGACTTAATGTAGACATATAAGTGAGTCTATTTAACACCTGTGCAACACCAGCCTTGTTACTATTCATGTGTTTGATACCAAAGTCTCCAGTAGACAAAGCTCTCTTAATACCATTTTCAATGGTAGCTGACTTGATGATTTTGTATATATTCGTTTGGTTGATAATATTTTGAAAATCATCCGTGGATTTCCACGAACCAGTGTTGATTTCTCGGACAATCTGTTTTTCCATATCTTTCACCAACTTGTTGAAGTAATTTCTAAACAAATTATTCAGAAGAACACCACACAAATCAATACGTTTGTTGACGTATGAGTCTCTATCATCTTGTTCACATTTTCCAAGACTAGCACAAATCAACTTGTTAGCCATGTATCCAAGGAAATATATCTTCTTTTCTTTGGTAGGACAATGAGGAAACAAGTCGTTGTTTAAAACATCCATTGCAAACTCGTGCTTCTTCTTCTGGCCTTGTTCCTTGTCCATGTTGATAGGAGTATACATGACATTACTAGTGATGTATTGAATACATTCTTGTTGTGTATGATGAGTTCCTGCGTCGCGGATGGAAGCGTGGAGAAACTCTAACATATCCTGTTGATCATCTGTGTTCACATTTAACAAGATATACTCGCAAATCTCTTTGTCGGATAAAACGCCAAGAGCTCTGAATATAACAAATAATGGGAGCGGTTGCTTAACGCGCGGAACTTGAATAGAGATCGGATACCCGAAACCGGTGTTTTTTGAAGAGACAAACATATTAATTTGTTTTGGAGATATGCACTTGTAGTCAGGGATAGACTTAATCTCTGCTGTCCAAGTATATTTGGTATTATTTTTACTGATATTAAAACAATACACTTTGTTCTCAGCAGACCTTTCTTGAGCCAACACAGTCTTTTCTGAACCGTTAATAATGAAATATCCACCTGCATCAAATCTACATTCACCTGTTGCTGTGTGACCAATGTGTGTGTATTGGTTTAGCACACATATGGAAGACTTTAACATAATTGGAATCTTACCAATGTGAATGTTCGGTAAATTTTTGTGATACACTTGACTATGTTCAAGATTAGGACCGTTTCTAACAAGATACTTGATGTGGATATCTACGGTCATAGTAGATGAGTAAGTGAAATTACGTAGTCTAGATTCTTGAGGAAACATTAGCTTGGTGGCACCATTGTTTTCTTGAATTTGTGGACGATAAATATTGAAGTTCTCAAAAGTAATGTCTATTTCAAGCGAAGTCTTTCCACTTTCTTGATCATAATCTTGCTCAGAAGTGATATGCACAGGATTAAACATCTCAATAGTTTGCTCTATTTGGTGATTAACAAACAAGTTATAAGACTCAATCTGATGCCTTACCAGTCTTTGTAGATGTTGTCCCTCAAAATACGTCTTGAGTATTTTCCACGGAGTCTCAATATAATTTTGATCACGCAAGTAAAACTCAGCATCTTCTTTTGAGATCTCTTGACGAACATATCCCTCGTTGGAATATGGCATATCTTTACGAATTGAATTGTCACACATCTCCACAGAATGTTGTTGGCTCATAAGTTGATATTACTTACAGCTGTATAATGTATTCAATTTATGTTTATGTTAATTATTAATAAATATATACATGTTTAGAATGGTTAGTTATTTTTTTAAAATATTTTTGTTTTGATATATCATTAATAAAATTACACGTTATAATGCCATCTAACAACTCAAGTTCTAAAAAAACATTACAAATTAATCCAGAATATTTTAAACAAGGGAAAAGAAAAGGTGGGACTGCCGGTAAAAATACACAAAAGATTTCTAGAAAAAGAAATACTCCAGTAAAACATAACACCATAAAACGCGAGTTAATAAAAAGAATACAACAACATAAACAAAATGAACAAATAGAACAAACACAGAGAAAAAATAAACAAGAAAATACATTGGGAAGTATGACATCTGAAATGGAAACAAATGAATTTAAAGGTGCTGTTAATTATCTTAACGTTCTTGCTAAAAGTAAAAAGAAAAATGAACGGGCGGCAGCACGACAACAACGAGCTGGCAACGTAAACAGAAAGGCACGAACATTAAAAAATGTTAATAGTCAACCGACAAACCCACTTCCTCCAAATGTAAACTTAGAATTACCTCAAGAATTGGCGGTAAATAATCAGTCATTAATACAACCGTCCTATCAAAACACAACTCCACTAGTATTAAATACGTCTATTCCACCAGCTAACATAAATTATAGAATACCATCGCCTCCTGTTATCACACAAGTTCCACCATCACTATTACCACAACCCCAAATACAAACTCATCCAACCAATCCCCAACAAATGTATTATGTAACTCCCATACCGGTTGCACCAGAACCTCCATACAGTAATTTAAAAACGTCTTCTACCAAGCCAACTTACAAACAGTGGACTAGAAAAAACACTTTACGTGTGCCTGACAAAATTAGTAACAATAATATACAGAGTAAACAATCTGAACACACAAATAACAATATGGTATCAAAAGAAAAATTAGGAAACATAAGCGAACGCGAAAACAAGTTACGTATGTTGCAAAGTAAGTTTTCAAGCGCTGCAAATAAAGTCACCGAAGAACCTACTAAAAAGAAAGAGGCTCCCGTAATGGAATTAAAAAGATACTACGAGATCGCTGATGAGAAAAATGGAAATGTTAACATAGTTGGAGGAAAACCACGAAAAAAAATCATTAAACGAACAATCAAGAAAAAATACACAGTTGGGAAGTCTCGTGTTAAAAGACAAGTGTCGGTACTTGTAAAAAATCTTCACACAAGGAAGAAAATTGTGGACGCGAAAAAAGAGCTCAAACAAACTCCAATCAGCGAAATTAAAAAATATTTGAAGGCTCATGGTTTCATAAAATCTGGCAGTGTTGCACCAAATAACGTGTTAAGAGAAATATTTGAATCCTCTATGATGTCAGGAGATGTTACAAACTTAAACACTGCTATTCAACTACATAATTATATGGATGAAGAAAATGAAACATAGTTTGATTATTTTTACTAATATTGTAACTGAAACTGTATCAGTTACAATACATTGATTTGATATATTTGATAATTTATTTGTGTTGATTACAAGTTATTTTGTTATTTACTCACTTACCGTAGATGGAACGGCCACCTTCTCATCTTGAACCCCAGTATATTGCTTGTGGTAATCCAACCAGTTTTCAGGACTGTTCTTCTTTCCACCATTATACACTACTGCAAGATTCTGTGTGATTAACGCTTCTGTTACATTGACACCATCAATAGACACGTCAGCAAGAATACGGCCATACTTATCATAATCAATATTAGACACGTCAACCACCTTGTTCATGACCTGATCCAACATAATCTTTCTGGCCTTCTGTCCACACACCTTTTCGTCAGCATCCTTTGTTCTAATTTCGGGACAATCAATTCCTCTAAGTCTCACCGAAAACCTGTATACTGGACTACCAGTAAACTGAAGAGGAGTGGCAACCGTAATTGTGTCCCCGTCGTAGACTTTAACTACTTTTGCCTTTGAAAAAACAGGTCTAAATACCTCAGTTGTCTTATAACTAACATCAGACCAATCAAATCCAGAAATGTTTGTGCTCTCTACAATCTCACTCATTGTATCAAATCTACCATAACAATAAAGAACCCTTTATATTTGTTTGTAAATTACTTAGGACATTTTCCATAACACTTGTTTTTAAAGTAATAATAGTCGTTTCCTGCTGTATCTATGTCGTCATCATAAGATGGTCCCTGTTGATTTCCGGCTATACACTTATTACCGTTAAGTAAAATGCAACAATCTACAGTAGTGCATTTCTTTTTAGTAAGTTTTTTACATCTTTTATCAATGTCTTCTAAATTGTTATCTCCTACTCTGCAAAAGCTAGATTCGTAACTATAAGACAGGTCTTTGTTAGGATCAGCGCTAGTAACAGATTCTACCTGGATATCATCGTTTCGTCTTTGTTCTTCTTCCACTGAAGTCATTCCTTCTCTCTTTGACTGGTTGGCAGCTTTTTGATTTTCATATTTCTCTATGCTGTTGATATAGGGAAGACTCTCTTCTATGAACATAAAGACACTTCTATCTAAAAGTATGAGAATAATACTTATCATAAGTATAGCCATTAGGAGTTTAAATAAAAGCTTCATCTTATTGACTACAACTATGTAACGTTGATATAAATATACACAACACTATATTTTGCAAAACTTGAATAATCTTATTAATTATACAGTAATACAAATATTAAAAGAAGTGTGTTTACTATTACATAATATCATGTTGTATATTGTGACTACATTTTCAATGATATTTTTAACCACTTGTTGTTTAGGTTTCACTATAGAGTTCCCTTATGGCACAAACTTTATGACGAGAATTAAAAATATTGACCTTACCAGGATTACAGAACAAACCAAAACAGATTTACAATATTTATTTAAAACTACTCCGGTTTTGGTATTTGAAAATCAGAAAATAACACCTGAGGAACAGTTTTTTATATGCAGTTTGTTTGATTCTAACTACACAACACAAATTTTACATCCTTTCTCGGAAACTGCTGTACCTAATACAGAACAAATAGCTATTCGAGGAAAAGGAACTGCTAATCACTTTGGCGTGAATAATGTCCCCATACGAAATACAAGGTCTTTTAAATACACACCAGTTTGGCACCAAGATTTGGTAGGTTCAAAAGATGTTCTTCCTCCTGTTGTAAGCTCCATGTACATGTTAAAAACTCCTAGGTACGGAGGCACTACATCATTTGCTAGTATGGAAGCTGCATACGAGGAAATGTCTGTTGAACACAGAGAGCTTTGTATTAACTTACAATGTATATATTCTTCTTATCATGGTTTATTTGGAGAAACAGACCATACAGGCTATGGTCGTCTTGATAAATATTGGAAAAAAGAACTGACTCCTGAACTAAACGAACAAATGGTAACACAGCCTTTGATAGTGTATCCTACTAAGGAAGACACAAAAAGAACACTCATGTTATCTCCTAACAAAGTATATAAATTTCAAGGCGGAAAAGGTGGAGTGAGTCCACAGTATGCTCAAGAAAAAACAAGATTCATAATGAAAAATTACGTGCTGACTCCAGGAAACATAGGGACGATAAAATATCGTGACAATGATCTGGTTATATTTAATAACCGAAAAGTTATGCACACTAGCTCTCCTACAGACGAATATAACGAATACCGATATTTCACATTGCTTTTCTTAGGAACAAAAAGTCCTTTCCTAAGCGGAACAGAAACCTTGTAGTATGGTATTAAATGTTATTAGTCTAATAAGATTTTGTCACTGTCTGACGATTCTCTATAAATTGAATCAAATATAAGTATATCCTAGGGAGTTAAATAAGTATAAAAGAATAGTATTGGTATATAGTAATGATCATCCCAATTAAGTGTTTTACTTGCGGCGAAGTATTAGCTGATAAATACAGATACTATCTGGAACAGGTAAAAGCTAACAAAATGAAGAAAGGTATTGCCATTGATTCAATTATGTATTTAACTAAAGAAAACACCGATAAAACAGCAGAAGGTGAAGTTTTAGACGAATTGCGTTTAAAGAAAATGTGCTGTAGAAGACACATGCTTACTCATGTGGATATTTAACACTGTATTTTGAATACAGAAGAAGTAGTGTTACCTCATCCAGTCAAATCAAAATAATGTATATGATGTATTTTTATTTGGCAAGTGTTTATTTTAATGTTTACCTAGTACAATAGAATGAGTAAAGCTGGTTCGCGTTCAAGAAAAGTATCTTCTAAAAAACGTCATCATTCAAAAAGAAAGAATGTGAAACGTTCAAACAAGCGATCTCGTAAATCATTTAAGAAGAGTCGTCGTTCTAAACGCACACATCGTTCTCGCAACACACGTAGAGGAACTAGACGTTATCGTCATATGAAAGGAGGAACTGGTTCTTGTCCTTCCAGTGGAAGTTCTTCCGGAGATTTCGGAAGTCAAGGCGGATTCACCATTATTCCTTCACAACTCACTGACTTAGGAAGATCAGTACAATATGGAACAATGGGAGCATATAACGCTGTTAACGGATACGATGCTCCAGTAAACCCAATGCCGTTTAAGGACCAATTAAATAATGGCGATTTACCTGACGATGTTATGTTAAGAGTATAAATATAAAGAATTGTTTTCTTTGCTTATAATGTCTTGGCTGGTCGCGAGTAGCCCTGATTGCGGGGGTGAAACGTAGGTTCGATTCCTATGCTAGGCATTCCCTTCCTGTCAACACCCTGTAATATATAATATTTTCTGTAAATATTATATAATGTTCTTTCCTATCAAAATTAAGGAACTTTGCACACCTGCGAGTGTGTACTTATATATTTCTGCAATTGGGTTAGTGGCATCTATCATTCAAAATGTCATGAATTTTAACAACAACACTTACAAATGTGGAGCTTATGCGATGATTGTCCCCAGTGTCCTTCTCATCTTTTTATTCAAGTTTATTTACATTAGTTTCTGGACGTATGTATTGAACTTGTTGTGCAAAGATAACAACAAAACGCTTGCTTGGTTACTGGTTATTTTTCCATTTTTACTTTTGTTTGTTATTTTGGGACTTCTTATTTTAACATCTGGAAACGTAACTGCATCTAACAGTAACTTGATGATCATCCAGTAAACACGTTTCAATAATAATATATAGTGATATCACGTAACACCATATATTATGCATTAGCCAAGCATTTTCATACCCTTACGTCCTATATTATGATATAAAAATATAAGAAGTATATAATATATAGTTTAGACCGAAAATAAGAAATATGGAAGATGTTTCATGGAAAATTATTAACAAGTATTTTCAAGACAATCCGTATAATTTGATTGCACATCATCTAGATTCATATAACAATTTTTTTGAAAATGACATGAAAAAGGTGTTTAAGGATAACAATCCTTTCCGCTTTATAGAAAAAACAGATACAGCTGGTGACGACAAAGTGTGCGAATGTTTCATATATATGGGTGGTAGAGAAGGAAATAGCATTTATTATAGCAAACCAATCATTTATAACGATGACGAGAAAGAAGATTTAAAATACATGTATCCAAACATTGCACGACTAAGAAGTATGACATACGGAATCAATATTTATTATGATATTGTGGCGGATCTTATTTATTATGAAAATGACGAGAAAAAAGAGCGCACTATTACATTAAACAAAGTGTTTCTCTGTAAGTTTCCTATTATGCTTCACTCTAATTTGTGCATTTTGAAATCTCTGCCAAGTGATACACGATACGAAATGGGAGAATGTCTTGAAGATGTAGGCGGCTATTTTATTATAGATGGAAATGAAAAAGTATTAGTCAGTCAAGAAAAGTTCGCAGACAATATGCTATATATTAAAAAACACAACGAAGATAGCAGTTACGAATATTCAGCAGAAATACGTTCTGTTTCAGAAGATCCGTCAAAACCCATTCGCACCACTTCAGTAAACATTGTGTCCGAGTCTACAAAATATACAAACCATAACATCGTCGTTTTGATTCCCAATGTCAGACTTCCCATTCCCCTATTTGTCGTTATGAGAGCTCTTGGAGTTACATCAGACAAAGATATTATAAAACACTGTATTCTAGATTTGGAGAAAAATAAGCAATTAATAGACTTGTTTATTCCGTCTATTCATGATGCCGCGGGAATATTTACACAACAAAGTGCTCTGAATTATATAAAAGAGTTTACAAAACGAACTACATTAAATGGTGTGTTGGAGATATTAATGGATTACTTTCTTCCTCACATAGGGACAGAGAACTTTATAGATAAGGCATATTTTCTAGGTCATATGGTTTACAAATTGTTACGCGTATACAGTAATATTGACCAACCAACTGACCGAGATAATTTTATGTATAAGCGTGTAGAACTATCGGGAACTCTTATATACCAACTTTTTCGCGAATACTATCTGATATTTAAAAAAGAAGTAGAACAAAAAATAGATAAGGAGTTTTACTTTCATGATAAAGAATACAAGAAAGGAAAAGAAATTGTTACAGTAGACGACGCAAAAGTTGTATCTTACCGTAAAAACTTCACAAGTCTCATTGAAGACAATCACGCTGCGTTTTTCAAACCAACTACCATTGAAAAGGGCATTCGTATAGCATTCAAAGGAAACTGGGGAGCTACAGACCAAACGAAGAAAATTGGAGTTCTTCAAGAAATGAACCGTCTTTCAAACCTTTCTGTGGCTTGTCATTTACGAAAGTTTGTCTTGCCACTTGACCCTACAGCAAAAGTAACCGGACCTAGACTATTACATGCAAGTCAGTGGGGATACATAGATCCAGTAGACACTCCTGATGGTGGAAATTGTGGGCTACATAAACATATGGCTATCTCCACTTATGTTACAAGCGGTTCCTCTGCGTCTCCTATGATAAAATGGTTACGAACTAAGACTACTATGAAACTATTAGCAGAATGTAATTCTGATACGATTGCAAGTTTTACAAAAATGTTTGTTAATGGAAACTGGGTGGGTGTCTTAGATAATCCATTAGACACTATCAAATTATTCAAACTTTACAGAAGGTCTGGACTCATTCCCGCATATAACAGTATATCTTTTATGTATAATGTTAACGAAATTCATATTTACACCGATTCAGGTAGGCTTACACGTCCATTATATTATATTGAAAATGGTATGATAAGCTATGGAAACTCTCCCAAAAATAACACTATTCTAAAAAATCTAATGGATGATAAGTTCTCATGGAATGAGATTGTAAATGGTTTCAAAGACAAGAATGAAGATTTCAATAGTATTAATTTAAATGAATACCACGATGTAGGTGATGTTTATCCAACTATTAAAAAAGAAATGTCGCGAGTGGATAATATTCAAGAATTTGAGCGTTTGTTTTCAGGAAAATTAGCAGTAGTAGACTATCTAGATACATCGGAAGAGAGCTCTCATTACATAGCAACCGTTCCCGAAGATTTACCAAAAAGCAAATACTACAGTCATCTTGAAATCCATCCGTCTCTTCTTTTGGGAATACTTGGAAACTCCATTATTTTCCCAGAACAAAACCCTTCTACACGTAATGCATTTTCCTGTGGACAATCCAAACAAGCCGTTTCTATGTATCATACAAATTTTCAAAATAGAATGGATAAAATGGGCGTTGTATTAAACGCTGGTCAAGTTCCACTTGTAAAATCTAGATATTTGAAATATATTAATAATGAACGTGTGCCTTACGGTGTAAACGCTATTGTGGCAATTATGTCGTATACTAGTTACAATGTTGAAGATGCTATCTTAATCAACAAGGGAGCTGTAGATAGAGGACTTTTCAGAACTACGTATTACACTACATATGAAGCACGTGAGGAAAGTTCCAAAATATCCAAAGAAAACGTGGATATGAAGTTTGCAGACGTGTTAAAGAATCCAGAAGTCCGTGGAGTCAAACCAAATCACGACTATGATTCACTTAACGAATATGGACTCATTGTTGAAGAAACGGAAATGGATCCTATTGTGAAAAAAGCTGTTATTGGCAGAATTGTGACATCTTCTGATATAACACAATCTGCATCAGACGCATCTGTTTTCCCGAAGAGAGGACAAGTAGGAGTTGTAGACAAGACATTTATGACAGACGGAGAAGAAGGAACTCGTATTGCGAAAGTTAGGATTCGTGAAGAAAGAATACCAGCTATAGGAGATAAGATGGCATCACGCGCTGGACAAAAAGGAACGATTGGTCTAATCATTCCCGAAAAAGATATGCCATATGCAAGTGACGGAACTGTCCCTGATCTTATTATTAATCCTCATGCAATTCCATCTAGAATGACTATCGGGCAACTACTAGAAGCTCTCATAGGAAAAGTAGACACGACACTCGGAGGATTCGGCGACTGCACTGCATTCACTATGAAAGGAGCAAACACAGAGGCTTTTGGAAAAATACTCACACACAATGGATACCATTCTTCTGGAAACCAAGTGTTATACAGTGGATTCACCGGAGAACAATTAAATGCGGACATATTCATTGGTCCAACATACTATATGCGACTGAAACATATGGTGAAAGATAAAATAAACTACAGAGCCACAGGTCCTGACGTATTAATGACGCGTCAGCCAGTTCATGGTCGTGCAAATGACGGTGGGTTGCGTATTGGTGAAATGGAACGTGACGGTATTATGGCTCATGGAGCATCTGCATTTTTAAATGATGCTTTTATGAATAGAGCTGATGAATATCATATGGCTATTTGTAATAAAACAGGTGCTATCGCGGCATACAACAAAGAAGCAAAAATAATGTTAAGTCCACATGCAGATGGACCATTACAATTTACAACCACATTAGATGGAAACGTTAACTTGGAAAAAATATCTCATCATGGAAAATCTTTTAGTATTGTCAGGATTCCTTATTCATTTAAACTTTTACTGCAGGAACTTCAAGCAATGAACGTTCACATGAAAATAATTACAGAAGACAACATTGACCATTTAACAACAATGTCTTATTCGGATAACATAAATAAGTTAATGAAAGACAATAGTTCACTAGAAGGCGTGTTTAGTAAACTGAAAACAGATATACGCAGTCAAATGAAAAATGTGGTAAAAGAACCAGTAAAACCTATTCAACAACAAACAAGCACTGTGGTTCCTATCCCTGAAAATAATAACATGGTCGGTATGTCTACGTTAAACCCTACAACCCCTCCTTTAGATAGATTAAAGCCAACAAGCCCGATACTTCCTCCTCCAGACAAAGAGTCAGATTCTAACGCTGTATCAAATAAGGATAAAGAATTAGAAGAAGGTGAAATATTAAGTGAAGAAGAATACGTATCCGAACCTGTAGAAAACAAAGAAGTTCCAGATATTAGTAAGTTTAAACTTGATACTGAAAAAGATCAAGTTCCACAGGTAGAACCAGGAGAAGAATCTACTATGATCAAGGATCCAAATATTCAATCACAGTTTGACGCGTTACCTGAGAAAGATAAAATGAAACTTATGAAAGTGGTTGCGAGCATAGAGAGTGAAGAAGAGCAAGAAAAAAGAAGACAAGAACGCGAGGAACAAAAAAAACAAGAAACGCTTATCAATATAAGCACTGCCAGTATAGATGCAACAAAAAATGAAATGAGTGACAAAGTAGGTGATAACTCAGCCGTAAGCATTCTCAAAGTAGAAAAGGAGAAAGCCGATGAAGATGAAAACAATGAAGATGATGAAAACAAAGAAGAAACGTCCGGAGGTGGAATGAAGAAAACAATTTCATTTGATACATCTTGAAACAACTAGTATCGTGCAACTAGTGAAAATATAATACAAATTGAATTAAAAATATTAAAATATATGATTATATATTAATAGTTTAGTTACATAGCACAATGCAAAACAACAGCAGTCTTATTTCCTCTATCCATACTTCCAGAGAAACATTATTGGACTTGATGTCAGTTCAAGGTTATGACGTATCTGAGTATAAAGATAGTACACTAACAGAAACAAATGCCAAATATGTTAATGAACAGCTAGACATGCTATTTGATAAAAGTATAAAAGAAGATGGGACAATTCATAAGACATATGTAAATTATCACTTAAACAAATCCCTTCGTCCACCATATATTCATGATTTGATAGACGACCTGTTTAACATTGAAGAAGTATTGAATAAAAAAGATACGCTAGTTATTGTTGTGAAGGAAGATCCTCACGATACTATTATCAACACCTTGAAACATTTGTGGGAAAGAGAAGGATATTTCGTTATCGTTCATAGTATTAAGAGGCTTCAATACAACTTACTCAACCACTCTTTGGTTCCACCACACAGAATCATTAACGATGCAGAGTTAGTAGAACTAAAGCAAAAGTTCAATATGAAAACAACTGCAGACCTACCTGATATATCCAGATTTGATCCCGTTTCACTTGCTATCGGAATGCGACCTGGACAAGTTTGTGAAATTATCAGACCTAGTAAAACGTCTATCAAAGGAACTTATTATCGCGTATGTGTATAATTAAACCAGAAATCATAATATAGGTAGTCAACTGTAAAATATATTCGTAATATATACTATATATAAATCAATCAAAATGAGTTCTATTATGGAAAATTACAAACCGGCTCTTTTCTACCGCCAAAAGGCTTATGATATTGAACAAACCTTTGTTGTTGTTCTTAGTAATATTGTTAGCGCTTACATAGCTCATAAATTAAACCCAATATGGGGTCCGTATGAAGTTAGATATAATAGAGAACTACAAAAGGTTCATAAAACACAAGCCGATATTTTTAGTTTGTCAAATGATGTAGATTCTGCCATAGCAGCAATAGACGAAGAAATAGACAAATATATCCGAGAAATAAACGAACAGAAAAAAATAGAGGAAAAATTAAACGGTTACCTGAAAGGTCTTGAAGAAGACAATCCAGGCGCAGCAGGATTGAGAAAAGGAATGACAGATACTTATAAAATACAGTATGCCTCCAATTTTTTCCTGGTTTTAGGTATTTTATTTGGAGCATATATTTTAATTTACATTTTTGGAAAAGGTATTATGAACGGTGAAACGACTCCGCTCGCAAACTCAATTCCAACCGTAGAATTACCCTCCGTATCAACTTCAACCTAATAATTGATTATTAATAGATAATACATATATGTGTGTTCAAAAGATAGATATATGTATCAACTTACATTAGCTTACTAGAAAACGACGTTCCGCATCCACATTTTGATTTTGCCATTGGGTTTTCAAACTTGAAACCTTGTCCCATAATATCCGAAGTCCAATCAATCTCGGTTCCTAGCAGATGCATAAGGCTATGATTACATACGGATATAGTGTAATGCTCTCTCTTTATCAATTCATCTTTTTTGTCTGGAATGTCGTCTGTTGGTTCAAGCATATAATTAAACCCATTACATCCTCCACCCTTCACATAAAAGCGTATATGTGACTTGTTTGTCTCTTTTGCTATTTGCGTGATTTTTTCACACGCCTTTTTTGTTATAGTGATAATTTGCTTTTTAGACATTGTAAACGAATATATACTCGATAGTGTGGTATTGCTAGTATAAAGTAACAATATATAATATTTTTAATAATTATTACGAGGGTAACAGTATATTTTATTGATATACTATATATAAGATATTTAGATGACTAGTACACACGAAACTTCTCTAGAAGCGCAATATAAGTCTGCTTTAAAAGATTACCAAGAAAAGAGACAAGATTTCTACACAGAGGTGTTAAAAAACAAGAAAAGTTTTAACAAGGAATCCCCAAAATACATAGCGTATATGAAATCTAACGAAAAACTCGAACGTCTTGGACAAGAGATCATTGGGGTTCAATCTTCTAATACAGAACATTCATCGTTATATTCTGTGCCAGATACGCAGTCCGACTCTCATTTTCAATTAATGCGCCACATTCATCTTCTTCGTCACGAAAGAGATACAAGTGATGACATGTTGAATAGATATGGAACTATATCTGGAAATGTTATTGTTGCTCAACAATACGCACAATCCGAGCGAATGAAACAAAGTATATGGTTGACCATTTGTGTGTTAATCGTTATATTTGCTGCAAAATCCTTTTTATACCCCCAGTCCTTCGTGGATGTATTTAACACGACTATATTCGGACTCATTATCTTTTTGATTGTTTATGTCACTGAAAATATGGGTGGATATAATATGTTTGCTATTTGGTTATTATTAATGAGTAGCCTTGGCGTATACATATTTAAGCATATGGCCGACAGGCAATAACTTAAACAACAAGATTCCTGAAATAAAATAATATCAATATCAGATTAATGAATTAACGCATATTCGGAATACATTAATCTATACCTATTTATATATAGATATATTTACTATGAGCAATATCAATGAAATAAAAGAAGCAAACCGGCGATTAGGGCGGTATCTAAGTAGCGTTAAGCAACAACAAGCTGCTGACGAAGAAGAGCAGCAAGAGTGGAACCAAACTATTAGTGGATACGACGCTGAAGTAAAACCACTACAGGAAGAGTTTTTAAAAAAACTTAAGGCTTATTTAGAGTTGTCTGATGAGTATTTTAATAAGTATATCCGCTTGTCAAATAAGGAAAATCAGCGTAGAAAGGCTGATTGGGATCTCCAAATGTACAGATATGAAAACTATTGGAGTTACTATTCGTCTCTTCGTTCAGAAGTAAACATGTCACAGGCAAGTTGGGATGCATCTAATAATCAACTAGGTGTTGAGTATAATAATGCAATGAATAGTTGGAATGCTACTTCTGGTGAACTTAATGATATTATAAGCCGACGACAACGAGAAGCCAATGCGGGAATACAAGCTTCAGAAACCAGACGCAATAATTACACACGACAATTTGATTCTGGATATTACGATAAATTAAAGCAAGTACACGAACGCCGAACATATGCTTTGGAAGCCTGGAATCCCATTCCTTCTGGAAATGGTATTCAGCAAAGTTTAAAAGTGCTAACTGGTTGGGGTAGTTACCTAAGAGGCAATCTGGGAGATATAAACAGAACAAATATGGACATCAAACGTGTTTATGTCATAGACGGAATGAATCATAGTTACATAACTGGAATATGTGGAGTTCAGGCATCTAAGATATTTAATAAACCCACTCTTGTGGATGTCGGTTCATATAATGGAAACGGTTCTAAGACAGTAAGCCTTCGCGAGTCTGGATTATTTGTTTCTCCGTCTCCTATGAACTTGCTCCCAAACAACGAGTATAATGTGCAATACCGAATCCGTCACAGCGGTTCTTCTATAAAAGTAAGTCGTGTAGGAGGAGGCAATTGGACAAACAACCTTCAGCTAGCAGCATCTAAACAGGGTTCACCTGATGCATATAACGTATGGGGTTCAGGAGCAACTGGAAATGCAATTTACGCCAACAGACCAGTGATTCCATCTAGAAACAATGGGTATAGTAAACATACAAATTATACTGTGGACAATGTTCCTAAGATGATATGGTATGCCTTAGGTCCTTGGCAAGGTCGTGGTAATAGAAACATCGATGACGTATTTTTCGGTGGACCAGCAGAAACATCTCAATCGGGCAGTTCATATAGCAACGGTTGGAAAGTGTTTTGGAAAACATTTTGGATTGATCCAGAGAGAGTAGACGATAGTTCTTCTAGAGAGTTCATTATTTTTGGTGCATTTGACGATTATGCATATATCTACATCAATGGAAAAAAAGTAGATAGAAAGTTTTCGGCAGGATGGGGAAGATATGGAGAGAGACGTAATCAACTCACACTAAAAAAGAGCGACTGGTTGTATCCTGGAAACAACTTTGTTTTAATACATGCCAAAAACACTGGTGGTCCAGGTATGGTGTGTATGGGTATGTCAAGCGTGTATGATGATGGTCCTCACTGGGACGATATTTTAATTAGCACAAACGAGCATTGGTGGTGTTTTAAGACAAATGTCAATATGAAAAGCAAAGGCACACTCCATTCAGGCACAACAGATGGTTCTACAAGAGACGAAAACCTATTAAATGAATCGTGGGTGCGTGACTTTCACAAGAGAATGATAGATAGCAGAAATTGGATAGGTAAGGTTCCAGGAGCACCCGGAGTTCACGTTCACGACTACGAACCACCTAATGCAAAAGTAAAGTATGTGCGTATTGATTATGCACAACGCCCTTCCACCAAAGCATCTATCCAAGTATCACAATTAGCAGTATACCCAGTAGATAATATGGAGAAAAACGTAGCAGAGGGACAAAAGGCTACAGGTTGGACAGATTTTGGAACAACCCACAGTTATATGGGCACAGACGATAATCCAACAAAAGCAGTGGATGGAACGTTGGAGCCTAGATACTTTCCCAATATGTATCATTCTGATGGTGAAGGAGGGTGGGACAAACAGTTTTTCCAAGTAGAGTTACGTGAACCTGTTAATATTTACAAAATTGTGTATTACGGTAGAAAAGGTGGATGGAATGATCGCGCAATCGCATTGAGAATACGATTGTATGATAAAGATAGAGACCTCGTATTTAGTGGTCCTCCTTTTGGGTCTCAACAAGAAGTTCAGTCTTTTTATTTTAATCATCCTGTTGCCACGGTAGGTATTAACATTCCTCCCAAACCAGTAAGAGCAGAAATGTCTGAACCTCGTCCTAGGTTCCAACCTGAACCGAATGATCCCCCTGTCATGAAACCATACGAAACACCAGATCTAAAACTATTGAGAAAAGTGAAAAAAGCAGGTGATGAGCTATTACAATTAAATATGAAGATTCAAGAGGTGTATAAACGATATGTCACTGACGGAGTAGGCGCAATGTATCAAAACTCTGTTTTGCAGAGAAGAAGAGAACTTCTTAACGGTGTTATGCTTATGTTGAAGGAACGCAATATTCTCAGTTTAGAAATAGACGAGTATAGAAAAACCAGCTACAACCAACATGATTTGGAAAAGCAAGCTGTAGCTAATCAAATATACTATTGGTTATGGGGTTGTATAGCCATTCTTAGTATTGTTATGTTTTTCATCTTTTTCGTGTTTCCAAAGTATTCACAAAACAGTGTGCCTATCATATCTTGGAGTATTATTATTATGATGACGTTATTGACTACAATATACATCGGTGGAAGCATCGCATTCTTATTATGGATATTCATACTCGTGAATATCTTTTTCTATCTCATTCAAAATAGATATGGTGGTAGAATAGAGTAATCGTGTTGTAGCACAAAATAAAACAGTTACATGCAAGTTTTACAAACCTGCGTGTAATGTAATGTAACGCAATAGATATATTTAGAAGTTAAAATTTTATTATTATGATATTATATATCTATATTATCATAATGTTCAACAAAATGAAAGAGAGATTCACTTTAAATGGCGAAACGCAAAAAAATGTGGAGGGATTCTATACAAACTTAAACTTTCCTGACTCAAAAGCCCCTACAAGAAACAATACTCCAAGTGAAGCCGTTTACAAGTCACGAAAACTCTTAGAAATAGATAACGAATTAAAGAGTGACGTAAATGACCTCAACAAACTAGGACTAGAAATCACACGTGGAGTTGGTCAATTACAGGGAGCATCCGATAGATTTCTTGATCAGGCTCAGGAATTAGAAGATAATGAGGATCAATTAAAGATTACGAATCTTGTGATTAATCGTTTATATAGCGATGCAGAGCTTGACAGAAATGTAGGGTCTGTTGGGTTTTTAATGAATTGGGCATTTCGTTGTAATTACACCGAGGTACCTAGACAGCCATCTCCTTTCGGGTTTTATAAAAAATGGAAGTCTCCGTTTGCTTCTTTAACCTACCCCTCACAAATAGCGGGACAAGACCCAGCTAGTTATTATTACAATCAAAACAAGAAACTTACGTATAATGAAGCTTTAGAATATGCCGCACAAACGTCTACCTTTATATTTGGTCTCACGGACGCTGAAATAGATGGAACTGAAGTAAGAGGCACTCTTCTTGTTCCCATGCCAGATAGTACAACTGATACGGATGCTGGCTATGGATTGGCAGACAATTTTAGAATGCGTTCTATAGATAAACTTAATGGTAAACGACTCAACCTGAAGTTTAAGTATGGAACTTATGGAAACACACCTGTTTATAAAGTTATGCAAAACACGGGACCTTCACATAACTACACTGCTCCATCAGGAGATGTTCCAGGGTTCACCTTTAAAGGAACTTACAAAGATGCCAGGGGTGGTGAAGGAATACGAACTATGGATAGATACATGGGAGAGGGCACTATCTATGATGCCGCAAAAGAAGCCAAAGCTAGAGGATACAAATATTTTGCGATGCAGTTTATGGGAGGAGTGTTTAATGACGGTGGACGTAAAAGAGACGTCATGTTCAGAACTGGTGCAATGTGGGGTTCCAATGATTGGACGAAAATTAGGAGTCAAGGTCAGGCAGGGAGTGCACCCGTGATTTATGGTCCAGAAGATAATTCTATCAGAGATACAGTAGATGCACCTTTTTATGAAAAAGAATATGTTCTTGGTGCACAAAACATGAATGCTGTTTACCAATTAGACGACGATGACACGTTCAATCTAGCAAAAGAAGGAAGTGTTAGTGTAGAAAGTGTAAGAAATGTTCCTCAGGCTATTTTACAATCAATCAATGTTAGTTCAAGTCAGTTGGATAAATTACGTAATGGTGGAGACGGTAACATCATTAGTCTTCAAGGATTTTTAAAGAGAAGCATGGCTATTGCTCGTGAACGTGCGCTTCAATACATAGGATTTTACGTGGAACCCACACAGTCTTCTATGTGGAGACTCCATTCTTTTGGCACTGTAGTGAAAACTCCCAATTACCCACAAGAGATAGAAAGACCTGAAGGGTCAACCGAAATATATCAATCGGAAAACGCTATTACTGACCAAGCAGGAATAATGTATGGGAAAAAGAACGTAATTACAACTTTTCTCATCTACGAAAAATTAAAAGATGGAGGGTTTTGGTTAACACGACCTTACTCTCTTTTAAATCAGATAGCATATATTGACGACAATAGCCAAGCTCACAAACTTCCAAAAAGCATGACTAAACCTAAAGATGTGAGAGCTACACAATATAAGGTAATGGGAGACACGAAAAGTGACTATTTCAACGACCCCGAGATAATGGAAAATGAGACTTTGCAGAGCACAAGTATGTCTATCCCCAAATGCAGGGATATTTGTAACAAATATTATGATAAATGTGCGGCATTTTCATTTGTTGGAGACGCGCGAACCGTCGATGGAACCATAGAGCCTCAATGTTCTATTAAAACTATTGATCCTACCACCTTTTCATTTGGAACCGAAGAGAGAAATAACGCAAAACTGTATATTAAGGTTCCACAGGTAGGAACTAATCATACTTGTCCCAAACGCGTTATGTTTGCCCCTTCTTCCTATTTATTTAAAGGATGGTCTATACCAGATGTAGAAGGTGGAAGGGTTCTAGTAGATCAATCAAAATTTAATTTACTTAGTGAACAAGGAAATCCAGTCACTCCCTTTCCTATAAAAAATCCAATGACTCCTCAGACTAGGTGTAATGCGTGGTCTCGTCTTGAAAAAGATAGCGAGGAAATGAGACGCATTCAAAGTGAAATCGCGTCAAAAATAGATAAATATGGCACTGTTATGGATAAGCTAAAAAAATATCACGGAGAACTAAATATGCGTGCAGAACTTAACAAGCCCAAAGTGGATGAAGCAGTTAAGAATTTTCACGATATCATTAACCGAATCGGAAAATACGCAGAAATGGGAGATTTCCGTTCAGATAAACAAAAAGCAATAAACTCTGAAATCACTAGAAAATCGTATGTCTATATTTATACTTTGTGGCTAACCGTTGCAGTAATAATAGTGATATTTGCATTTATGGCTCTTTACAAGCTTGAAAAGAAATAAGTGAAACTGCTCTGATTCTTTATAGTATAATAATTATGGAATCAATTGAGTATCCTTGTTAATTAGTTAATTATTGTGATAGTTTCTTATCACAATAATTCGTGTTCAAATATATTATATTAACATATCTTATATAGACATTATTCATGAATCAACAACGACTTGAACAATCTTTAGGTGTTTCTCCAAATGAAGCACTTGCTGACAGAGGCACAGATATTATCAAAAATATCAAGGAACTCCAGAAAACAGAACAGGCATTGTTTGACCAACTTCAAGCGGGTGCGGCGAGTATGACAATGAGTGAGGATGATATGAGAAAAATTGTAGACAGCATAAAAAATGTAGCAGATACTAGAAACTCCTTATACCTGGAGCTTGAGAAAAACCAACGCTACTACCAGAAAAGCGTTGGTGCATCTCAAAACATTCTCACACAAGAGACAGACGCTCTTGAAATTGTGGAACGTGAACTTCATCGTGCAGAGGAACGTATTGGACTTATTCAGGAACAGAGATCAAACCGTCTTCGTTTGGTAGAGATTAATCGTTACTACGGTGATAAATACAAACATCACACTCTTATTCTTCAGTATGTTACCGTGGTGTTCTCTCTTGTTTTGATTTTGTCTTACCTATACAACCAGGGATTTATGCCTCCATTTGTCTTTACCACTCTCTTTGTCATTGTGGGATGTGTTGGTTTGTACTATATCATTAAGGAATCATGGGATGCATACAGTAGAGACAACATGATGTATCAACAATACGATTGGGCTAAACTCAAGGGTCGTCCTGACGAAGTGGGTTCTCCTAGCACAGAGAAGAATCCTTGGGAACAAGATATCAAGCAAGACCAATGTGTTGGACAACAGTGTTGCAGAATTGGACATACCTGGATTAAAGCTCCTCTCAATAAATGTTATCCTAATAGCGAACTTAGAAGCAATGCTGATATATTGGCAGCTTTCCCAGAAGGATATCCTGCCTTCAATATTTCACAAACGAGTGGTGAAGACCTTCCCAATATGGGAAGCGGTGTTCTTGGTAGCACACAAACCGCTCAACAGTTCTCCATTGCTATGTCAGGAGGATAAACCTCATTCATGCATTTAGAAAAACGAGCGAAGGTAAAATATAGTTGACTTATGGGGCATTAGGCACAAGATAAAATAACATCATAATATAATAGATAACTTATATTATGTGGATAAGAAGAAGCGATTGTGATAGAAAAACAAAAGCTTTAAGAGAACAACATCGCAAGCAAAATGCTGCACGGGACAGAAAGGCCGCAGAAAAGCGAAGTACCGGGTTTGCACGATTTTACGAAAGAGCTCGGAGAAAAGGAGCGGAGGTTTGTGGTGCACAGTGTCAGCGCGAGAAAAAAATTACGGAGCTTCGTCAAATATACGAAGTGAAAAAAACAAACGAAGAAACGGCTGATCAACAACTACTTACCGCACACAAAAATTGGATTACATATGAATATGGACGAGACAGATGGAAACAAATACAGACTGATAAGTTTAGGGAGGAAGCCGAAAAATGGAAAAAGAATACCCGTTCTAACTGGTTTAAGTCATTGAGAGAAATAAGAGAAGATATAGATAACTATGGAGAACTTTTTAATACTCTAAGAGAACTGGAAGATTTTTACAAACGAATGATTATCTCTAATGAAGTATTACAAAAAGAATACGATGCCGAAAGAAACGATATTGTAACAGACGACCGAAAAGCATTCTATGAGATGCAAGGATCAGATGAACTTAAATGGTGGTATTACTGGATGAAATGGTTATACATATTTATTATCATCGCCTTCATATTGGCTTGTTTCTTAACACCCACCACTTACTCGTGGAAAGTAAGAATTGCCCTCATTGTCGTGTTACTTGTATACCCGATGGTGATATCCTATATTTCACTCAGTTCTTTTGCCAGTATTCGTGCAGCGCTTCAAATGTTACCTTACAATACATACACTACTAACTTGGGCGTAAGTGAACCTAACCCTCAAGTAAAAGAAAAAATAGAACCCACTACCAAAAAGTATCAGATACCGAATCTCAGTGATGGATTAGCTGGATCGGCCGCGAAAAAATAAATCTTCTATACGCTCATATCTGTTTCAGCGTCTCCATAGTGGAAGATTCGTTTAAAAAGTAAACAACTAGAGGATCATTCTTGTAGTTGTGTATATAGTAAATATTACGTATTCCCGATGCACAAAGAAGTTTCATACAGTTTACACAAGGATAATGTGTAATGTATGCGTCCGCGCCGTTACAACTAACTCCACGTTTCGCACAATCTGTAATGGCATTTTGTTCGGCATGAACCGTTGCTTGTTCATGTCCATCTTCCACTTTTGATTCATGAGAACACCCAGGGAGAAACCCATTGTATCCTTGCGAGACAATACGGTTATCTTTCACTAAAAGACACCCCACTTGTAATCGCTTACACGGAGATCGAGTAGCAGTTACATCTACAATAGTTTTAAAGTATTCCGTCCAGCTAGGACGCACACGCTGTTGATTAGAGTCTGTATCTACGTCGTTCTTCATTTCGTGTTATACAGAAGAACGACAACTCTTTATTATCCTATGATATATAAATGTTAGTTACTTCTTTAGTAACATTTGTACTGTTGATTCCAACAGTAAAATCGCTTTTTTTACCAGTATCTAAACCTCTTTCCCGTAACAAACCTCACAAAATTGACATATTTGACAAAAATCTGGTGGTTTGGTGGAACAACAAAACAAAAAAATGGTGTGCCACGGATGATATGTGTCTTCACAGACAGGGTTCCTTGTCTAAAGGAGTTATCACAAAAAACGGAGATATTAAATGTGGATACCACGGTCTAGAATATGGTGGATGTGGAACATGTAAACATATGCCCTCCAGCATAAGACCACTTAATTTACACTTAAATGCTTACGACATAGTGGAAAAGCACGGAATGTTGTGGCTCACCGATAACGACCCTGAAGACACAGATATAGTAGGTACAATGATGAAAACAATGCACAGGACAAACTGGTACTGTGTTGATGTAGACGCAGGAACAGATCTACTTTTTGAAAACAGTTTTGATTCTCTTCACTTTCATCATGTTCATCATCAAGCTCTTCCTATGATAGACCGAAATCATCCACTTCCCGCCATACCCGAAGAAGACTGTAACTTGAAATGGTATAATGAATCGGGATTCTCGTTTACAATGGGTCAGGCGCAATTCACTTTTTTGGCACCGCATTTGGTGAAATTTACAGTGAACGATTATTTCAATGTTTGTGCATACATTTTACCCATCTCTGACAACAAAAGTAAATTCATATCTAATCTATTTTTGCCATACGTAAACAAACTCCATAAGTATACGGCAGATAACGTTATCACACTATTTACCCCTGTGTTAAACGGTCTCAGTCACAAAATTTTTCAA
>CEUF01018966.1_pt1 | contig 29832 bp, 17 predicted proteins | sample 531461 | NCBI WGS metagenome assembly CEUF01 (sample SAMEA2623350, study PRJEB7988) | marine metagenome | biome: marine biome (ENVO:00000447); feature: surface water layer (ENVO:00002042); material: "saline water (ENVO:00002010), including plankton (ENVO:xxxxxxxx)" | depth 5 m | reverse complement strand
ATACGAGCCTTTTGTTCATGAAGGTATTCTAAATACATTTATGTTTAATCCTAAAATCACATTAGGGATCAATGATTATATAAATGCTACCATATCTCAGCAGATAGGTATCAGAGAAATGATTTGGCAGACTGATGAGCCAAGTATTCATCATAGAAGTGAGAGCACACTTACTGATTACACTAAGCCAAATGGAGAGAAACAAGCAAATGGAGGCATTTTAGGCGATGCGAAAATATTAGTAAAATATCTACAAAAAGATGTGGGGTTAAGAGAAGGTTTTAGGATATATCATGGCATTGGATTAGTAATTCCATCGAAAGCAACCTTATTATCAGATCCATTTGACATCCCAGTTGATTCAGAAGATTTTGAACAGAGAAAAGATGCAGGTGAATTTAATCATAGACATTTTAGTTTAAGCAATGGCGTATATAAAACATCATTAGAATCTCAGATATTTTACAAACAAAATAAAAATCCTATGTTCATGGGATCTGTATTTAGTATAGATATACCAATAGAGAAAAATGAATTTGGATATAAACCAGGATTAAGTTATAGTTTAGTGTCAACTTTTGTCCTGGGCAGACATGACTATGATGATACCAAATTTAATTTATTGCCTGGTGGATATTTATTAGGATTATCTTTTATTGGTTTCAACCAGTCTTCATGGAATGGTAACCCTACTCCTAATTCAGAAACTAGGTTATTGATACCCTCAATTGGAGGAATTTGGCCTACTAGCAATGGAGTATTATCAATTTCAATTAGAAAACCCCTTTTTATTGAAGGAGAGTCACTCATGGCAGGTAATAATGTAGATAAGAATGAATTAAATAATAAAACAGATGCATTTGAATTTTCATTAGGTTTTAGGCGTAACCTTGGATATCTAATTCCATGGCTGTAAATTTGCTTTCTACAAAAGGAGATAAAGTTGATTAAAAGAACGCATACTTGTGGAGAATTAAATAAATCAAATATAGGTCATGAAATTCATCTAAATGGATGGATTTCGAAAAGTAGAGATTTAGGTGGACTTATTTTTATTGATTTACGAGATCGATATGGAAAAACTCAGATTGTCTTTAATGAAGAAAATCATACTAATGCATTTAATACTGCAAAAAAATTGGGTTTAGAGGATGTTATCGGTATTAAAGGTGTTGTAGTTGCAAGGCCAGAAGATGCTATAAATAAAGATATAGCCACTGGAGAAATTGATGTTGAAGTTAATGAGATTTCAGTATATAATGAATCAGAGCCAACTCCTTTTGATATTAATGATCGTAATTCTGCAATGGAAGATCATAGGTTGAGGTATCGTTATCTTGAGCTTAGAACAGAGGATTTACAGAAAAATTTTGTTTTAAGACATAAAGTGACACAAGCAGTTCGTGAATATATGTCAGATGATGATTTTATTGAAGTTGAGACTCCAATTTTAATGAAATCAACTCCTGAAGGTGCAAGAGACTTTCTAGTACCTAGTAGAATTCATCAAGGCCGATTCTATGCGCTACCACAATCTCCCCAAACATACAAACAACTTCTGATGGTTTCTGGGTTTGATAGATATTTCCAAATATGTAAATGTTTTCGAGATGAAGATTTTAGGGCAGATAGACAGCCTGAATTTACACAAATAGATATTGAGATGTCATTTGTTGATCAGAACGATATTATGAGTATGGCAACAGGATTAGTTCAAAATATTTGGAAAAGGGCAATAGGAGTAGAGCTGCCAAGTGAATTCCCAGTCATTACATATCATGATGCAATGGAAAGATTTGGATCAGATAAGCCAGATCTTAGGTTTGGATTGGAGCTAAATGAATTTTCAGATTATATTGATAAATCAGATTTTAATACTTTTAAAGATATCATTAAATCTGGAGGGAAAGTAAAGGCGATTGTTTGTCCAAATGCAAATAACTATAGTAGAAAAGTAATTGATGAACTTACAGATTATTTGAAAACTTATTTTGGTGCAAAAGGATTAGCCTGGATGAAATATGTAGATAGTACTTTAGATGGAGGTATAAGTCGATTTTTCCCAGATCAAGTTAAAAATTCTATAATTTCAGATTTAGATGTTCAGGATAATAGTATCATTTTTATAGTAGGTGATAACAAAAATACAGTTTACAGTTCACTGGGTGCATTAAGATTAAAGTTGGCTGACAATGAAAATTTAATTGATAATTCTCATTGGAGTCCGCTATGGGTTACTGATTTTCCACTTGTTGAGTGGAATGAAGAAAAAAGTAGATGGGACTCTTTACACCATCCATTTACATCTCCTGATTTAAATGATATTGATTTATTTGATACTGATCCTTCAAAAATAAATTCCCTTGGGTACGATATTGTAATGAATGGCTATGAATTAGGTGGTGGATCGATTAGGATACATGATAGACATTTACAGTCTAAAGTATTTAATCTTCTTGGTATAGATGAGAAAGAGGCAGAAGAAAAATTTGGGTTTCTTTTAGGTGCATTTAAGTATGGTGCCCCACCTCATGGAGGTCTTGCTTTTGGTTTAGACCGAATTGTAATGTTGCTTGCTGGATGTAATCAAATTAGAGATGTAATTGCATTTCCAAAAACTACTTCGGCAATGTCATTAATGGATAATTCACCATCTCCAGTTTATTCAGACCAACTTGATGAATTGGGTCTTCAAATAAAATCAAAAAAGAAGTAATTTGTAAATAGATATAAAGTCTGTAATTTCTATTCAGATGTCTTTGATTTTTTTAAAGTTTAATACCGCACATGTACTCATTTTTAACTATGAGGTCGCATCAATACAATCCATGCTCTTCCTATGAAAAAAACAATAAATATAGATGGCGTTGATCCAATATTATTTGTTGGCTTGAATGATCAAAATATTAAAGTTTTAGAACAAAACTTTAATTCTAAAATAGTTGTCCGTGGTAGTAGTATGAATCTAGATGGTAAAAAAGAAGAAATCACTGATATCGAATTAGTTGTTCAAAATATGCTAACAATTATAAATCAAAAAGGCTCTATATCTATTGATGATATACAGGATTTAATTTCAAATGATAATTTATTGAATAATGATTTGTCAGATCAAAAAGATACAATTGTACTTCATTCCCATGGGGGGCCAATTTTTGCTCGAACAAGAGGTCAAAAAAAATATTTACATGCAACACTTGATAATGATATTGTTTTTGCTGTTGGTCCAGCTGGAACAGGTAAAACATATCAGGCTGTAGCCAGTGCAGTTGCCGCTCTAAAGAATAAAGAGGTTGATAAAATTGTAATTACAAGGCCTGCAGTTGAAGCTGGAGAGCGATTGGGATTTTTACCTGGAGATTTAAAAGAAAAAATTGATCCATATTTGACCCCTCTATATGATGCATTGCGATTTATGCTTCCAAGTGATAAGTTAAAACTTTTTCTTGAATCTCGAGTTATTGAAATTGCACCTTTAGCTTATATGAGGGGTAGAACTCTCCATAATGCTTTTATGATTTTAGATGAAGCACAAAATGCTACAAAAATGCAGATGAAAATGTTTTTAACAAGACTAGGTGTAACATCAAAAGCAATTATTACAGGAGATATTACTCAGATTGATCTTCCACCTAGTGACAAGTCAGGATTAATTGATGCAATCAATGTGTTGAAAAACGTGAAAGGAATATCATTTGTTGAATTTGACTCAAGAGATGTTGTTCGCCATGAATTAGTAAAAAAAATTATTTCTGCATATGCTAAAAAAGAAAATATTAAGGAGAAAAAGAATGTCTAATGTAATTGTATCTTTTACCAGAACCCCTGTAGGTTCTTTCTTAGGTTCTCTTTCTTCATTATCAAGCCCAAATTTGGGAGCTGCTTGTATTGAAGGTATTATTAAAAAAATCAATTTAGATGCTAATAATATAACTCAAGTAATTATGGGTAATGTACTTGCTGCAGGATCTGGACAAGCCCCTGCAAGGCAAGCATCTATATATGCAGGCCTTCCAAACTCTGTTCATTCATTGACAATTAATAAAATGTGTGGCTCAGGATTAGAATCAATTATGATTGCCGATCAATTAATAAAAAATGACCCTGAGCAAATTATTATTGCAGGAGGAATGGAAAGTATGAGTCGAGCACCTCATTATTTAATGGGCTCTAGAACTGGGACTAGATTAGGTGAAAGCAAATTAGTAGATGGTATGATTGTAGATGGATTGTGGGATGTGTATAATGATAAGCATATGGGCAATTGCGCTGAGATGTGTGCTAAAAAATTTTCTATCACAAGGAAAGAGCAAGATGATTTTGCAATACAGTCATATGAACGATCTCAAGCTTCAATAGCGAAAGGCCTATTTGAAAATGAAATAACTCCAGTTCAAGTAAAATCTAGAGCAGGTGAAACTACAATTTCTGTTGATGAAGAGCCAGCAAGAGTATCTTTTGAAAAAGTACCTTCTCTTAGATCAGTGTTCCAAAAAGATGGAACGGTAACAGCAGCCAATGCTAGTACTATTAATGATGGTGCAGCAGCATGTTTAATTATGTCTGAAGAGATGGCCAGAAAATTAAACCTTAGTCCAATAGCTCGAATCTTAGATTATGCATCTCACTCTCAAGAACCTGAGTGGTTTACTACGGCGCCTGTATCCTCAATTCAAAAACTTTTAAGTAAAAATAATCTCAAAACCAATGATGTAGATTTATATGAGATTAATGAAGCGTTTGCTGTTGTTGCTTTAACTGCAATAAAAGAATTAAAATTAAATTCTAAATGTGTGAATATCAATGGTGGAGCTGTTTCAATAGGGCATCCAATTGGAGCCTCTGGAGCTAGGATAATGTGTACATTATTAAATGCATTAATTAATAATGATAAAAAATTAGGTGTTTCATCTATATGTATTGGTGGTGGGGAAGCACTATCAATATTAGTGGAGAGAATTTAGTTATGAAAGTAGCAGTTATAGGTTCAGGCACGATGGGAAATGGGATAGCTCATTCATTTGCTTCAAATGGATATAAAGTTGTTCTTCATGATATTAAAAAAGAATTTTTAGATAATGGAATTGCTACAATCCAACAAAATCTGAATAGGTTTTTTAAAAAAGGTAAAATAAGTAGTGAAGATATTGAATTTACTCTCAACAATATTAAAAGTACGACTAACATCGATGATATTAGTAATGTTGATTTAGTTATTGAAGCTGCTACGGAAGATTTTAAAATTAAATCTTCTCTATTTAGCAGCCTTGATCAGATTACTCACCCTCATTGTATTTTGGCAACTAATACATCGTCAATTTCAATTAATAAAATTGCAGATGCTACTAAAAGAGCTCATAATGTAATTGGAATGCACTTTATGAACCCAGTCCCAATCATGAAGCTTGTAGAAATAATAAAAACTAATAGAACCAGTTCAGAAACATTAGATAAAATCATTGATATTTCAAAAAGTTTGGGTAAAAAGCCGGTTGAATGTTTAGATTCTCCAGGATTTGTTTCAAACAGAATATTAATGCCAATGATTAATGAAGCAATATATACATTGATGGAAGGTGTTGCTAAACCTGAAGCAATTGATGAAATTATGAAATTGGGGATGTCTCATCCAATGGGCCCTTTGCAATTAGCAGATCTCATTGGATTAGATGTATGTTTATCAATAATGAATGTTTTAAAGGATGGATTTAATAATGATCCAAAATATGAACCATGCCCATTATTGATTAAATTATGTAAAGAAAATAAACTTGGAAGAAAAACAGGGGAAGGATTTTATAAATATTAATTATGAATTTTAATTTAACATCAGAACAAAAATTAATTAAACAAACTGCAGCCGATTTTTCAAGAGATGAGTTAAAAGAAGGCGCTGTGAATAGAGATAAAAATAAAATTTGGCCTAAAGAACAAGTTGCAAAAATGGCCAATTTAGGATTTATGGGCATGATGGTTGATGAAAGTTGGGGTGGAAGTGGATTAGATACAATTAGTTATTGTATAGCCATGGAGGAAGTATCAAAGGTAGATGCTTCTGCTGGAGTAATTATGTCTGTTAATAATTCACTAGTTTGTTATTTGTTAAACAAGTATGGAAGCGAACATATCAAAACAAAATATCTCATTTCGCTTGCTAAGGGTGACAAATTGGGATCTTTTTCTTTATCTGAACCACAATCAGGATCTGATGCATCAAATATGAAAACATATGCTACGCTTGATGGGGACAATTACATTCTTAGTGGAACTAAAAATTGGGTCACTAATGGGATAAGTTGTGACTATGCAATTGTTTTTGCTTTAACCGAAAAAGGTGTGGGGCATAAAGGTATATCATGCTTTTTAGTAGAAAAATCATTTGATGGATTTTCAACTGGAAAGCCAGAAGAAAAATTAGGAATTCGTTCTTCTGATACATGCGAACTTTATTTTGATGGCGTCAAAGTTCCTAAAGAAAATTTGATTGGAAGTGAGGGTGACGGATTTAAAATAGCTTTATCGACACTTGATGGGGGTAGAATTGGAATTGCATCACAAGCACTCGGGATAGCACAGGCTGCACTTGAAGCATCAATAGATTATTCCAAAGAAAGAGAGCAATTTGGAAAACCTATTTCTTCAAATCAAGGAATTCAATTTAAGTTGGCTGATATGGCAATGGAGATTGAAGCATCAAGATTATTAATATATAAAGCGGCGTTGGCAAAAGATGAAGGTCGTGATTATGGTCATATTGCTTCTATGGCCAAGGTTTATGCTTCTGAGGTTGCAATGAGAGCATCTACGCAATGCGTACAAATTCATGGTGGCTATGGGTATGTGAACGAAACAGGCGTAGAACGATTAATGCGAGATGCTAAGATAACTCAGATATATGAAGGAACATCTGAGATACAAAGAGTTGTTATAGCTAGGGAGCTATTAAAATAATGATTTTTAAAGAAATTATTGATAGAGGACATGAACAAGTATCTTATTTTCATGACCCTACCTTAGGGTTAAAAGGAATAGTCGCGATACATAATACGGTATTAGGCCCTGCATTAGGTGGGTGTAGGATGTGGAACTATAAATCTGAAAAAGATGCGTTAATAGATGTTTTGAGATTGTCAAAAGGTATGACATATAAAGCAGCGATTGCTGGCTTAAATCTTGGTGGGGGAAAAGCTGTTATAATTGGAGATCCAAAGGTGGATAAATCAGAAGAGCTATTTAGGTCATTTGGAAGATTCATAGAAGGTTTGGGTGGTAGATATATTACAGCAGAAGACGTTGGCACATCGATCAAAGACATGGATCATGTTAGAATGGAGACAAAATATGTCACAGGGATTTCGAAGTCTTTAGGGGGTAGTGGAGACCCATCTTTGTTGACCTCTTTTGGTACGTATCTTGGAATCAAGGCATCTGTGAAATTTAAATATAAAAAAGATTCTCTTGATGGCCTATCAATTGTAGTTCAAGGTTTAGGCAGCGTTGGCATGGAACTAGTTAAATATTTATCTCAGGATGGAATGAAAATTTTTGCTTATGATATTGATGCAGATCGGTTAAATCTAGCTAAAAAAGAATATGGCGTCATTCCAATTGGGGAAAATGAAGTATACGATCAAGATGTCGATATCTATGCACCATGTGCATTAGGTGCTACAATTAATGACGAAACCATTCCTAAATTAAAATGTAATATAATTGCAGGTGCTGCAAATAATGTTTTAAAAAATCCAGATAAGCATGCTAAAGAATTATTACATAGAGGAATCTTATATGCCCCTGATTATGCTATAAATGCTGGTGGTCTTATAAATGTATATAATGAATTAGATGATTATAATAGAGAACGAGCATTTTCTCAAGCTGAGGCAATATATGATATATTAATGGATATTTTTTATAAATCTGATAAGGAAAATATACCTACTACTATTGCATCTGATAGAAAGGCTGAAGAAAGAATTAATAAAATCGCCAGTTTGAAATCTTTTTATTTGCCAAATAGGCGAAAAGCAGTTTTGAAGGATCGTTAATGTCTAAATTTAATAAAATGAATAGACAGCAAAAGAGAAGTTCAAGGTTGTTGGCCCTCCAGTTAATGTATGCAAATGAGATTACTGATACCAATAATACAAAATTTTTGAAGGAAATTTTTGATATAAAGTCATCAATAAATGGCTCTAGTGATAAGCATGAAGTTTTATCAAGCTTGGATATAAGTTCTGAAATGGCACTATCGATACTACCAGAAGCTATCAAAGAAAAATATTTAGAAACTATAAAGTCTTTTGATGATAAAAATTTAGACCATATATCTAATTCAATAAATAAGTTTCAATCAAAGCTGAATAGTTATAAAAAAGACATTCAGGCATATGCTCTTGAAATTTTCAAAGTATCAAAAAAACATATTGAAGAATTTGATAAAGAGATTGTTTCAAGGTCTCAAAATTGGGACTCTACGAGAATTACTCTAATGGATAAACTAATCTTAAGATTGGTTATGACAGAAATATTATATATTGACCATGTCCCACCCAAGGTTTCAATCGCTGAAGGAATTGAAATAGCAAAAACTATGAGTACAGAAGATAGTAGCGCGTTTGTTAATGGAATTTTGGATTCATTTTTTAATGATAGATCAAAGGAGATTGAAAAATGTCAATAATTTCTAAAGTAATTAAAACTGTTTTTGGGGATAAATCTGCAAAAGATAGAAAGCTAATTTGGCCTATTGTTGAACAAATAAATGAATTTCAAAATACATTAGATTCATTATCAGATGAAGAATTGATTAAAAAATATTCTGATTTAAAAATTGAATTATCTGAATTAATTAAGACTAAAAAAAATGAATTTAAATCATCTGGAGTTGAAGATGATGATATTGATGATAAGTTGAATAAAATTGAAAGTAATTTTTTAGATGAGAAGTTGGTTGAGGTTTTTTCCATTGTCAAAGAATCTGCAAAAAGACTCGTAGGGACATCTTTTGTTGTGATGGGGCAGCCCATGACTTGGGATATGGTTCATTACGATGTTCAGCTCATGGGTGGAATAGTTTTGCATCAAGGAAAAATTTCAGAGATGAAAACTGGCGAAGGAAAAACTCTCGTATCTACATTGCCTTTAGCACTAAATGCCCTTACAGGAAGAGGAGTTCATGTCGTTACTGTAAATGAATATCTTGCAGAACGTGATAGTCAGTGGATGGGGCATTTATTTAAATTTTTAAATATTTCTGTTGGGTGCATTTTTAATCAGATGCCCCAAGATGAAAAAAGAGAGGCATATCAAAAAGATATAACATATGGAGTTAATAGTAGATTCTGTTTTGATTATCTTGAAGATAACATGTCTTATAAAGCTTCAAATCAAGTACAAAGAGATCATGTCTTTGCAATTGTTGATGAGGTTGATTCAGTATTGATAGATGAGGCAAGAACGCCAATGATTTTATCAGGTCAAGCGGATTATTCGTCTTCTAATCAGCAATTTAATGATTGGAAGAGCAAAATTGAATCGTTAATGAGAGACCAAAATAATTTAGTCAATAAAATTGTATCAGATGGTGAAGCGTTATTATCTACTGATGAAGATGAAGCAGGAATTAAGTTGTTATTAGCTACCCGTGGTGCACCTAAAAATAATAAATTGTTAAAGCTTATGCAGGAAACAGGAGTAGTTCAACTAATTACAAAAACAGAAAATAATTTCCTTCGTGATAAAAAAATGCATGAGCTTGATGAAAACCTTTTTTATAGCATAGATGAGAAAAGTGGAACCATTGATTTATCTGAAATTGGAAGAGAAAAGTTATCTTCATCCAATCCTGAGCAGTTTGTGATTCCAGATATTGGTGAACTTTTTCATGATATAGATAATAACTCAAGTTATTCTAAAACAGAAAAATTAGCTGAAAAAGAAAAGGTACAATCTTTGCATGCAGAGAGAAGCGAGGTAATTCACACTATTAATCAGCTGTTAAGAGCGTATTCGTTAATGCAAAAAGATGTCGATTACATTGTTAAAGATCAAAAGGTTCAAATTGTTGATGAACATACTGGAAGAGTGATGCCAGGTAGGCGTTTTTCATCAGGTCTTCATGCAGCTATTGAAGCAAAAGAGAGAGTTAAAATTGAAAGAGAGTCTCAAACAATGGCTCAAATAACTGTTCAAAATTATTTTCGTATGTATGAAAAGTTAGCGGGTATGACTGGAACTGCAATAACTGAAGCTAATGAATTTATGCAAATTTATGGTTTAGATGTTGTTGAAATTGATACAAACAGGCCTATTCAAAGACAAGATCATGATGACATGATATATAAAACTAAAAGAGAAAAATATAGTGCATGCATAGAAAAAATTAAAGAATTAAGCGCAAAAGGTCAACCAGTATTAGTTGGAACTACTTCGGTAGAAGAATCTGAAACTCTTTCTAGAATGCTAAGAAGAAGTAAAGTTGCCCACAACGTACTAAATGCTAAGCAACATCAAAAAGAGGCAGAAATCATTCAACGAGCTGGGCATAAATCTTCTGTAACAATATCAACTAATATGGCTGGAAGAGGAACTGACATAAAGCTTGATAATGAATCTAAAGATCTTGGAGGCTTATTTATATTAGGTACTGGAAGGCATGAATCAAGAAGAATTGATTTACAGTTGAGAGGAAGAGCTGGTAGGCAAGGAGATGCAGGAGAGTCTGTATTTTATCTTAGCCTAGAGGATGATTTAATGAGATTGTTTGGATCAGACAGAATTGCTAAGGTTATGGATAGAATGGGTATTAAAGATGGAGAAGTTATTACTCATTCTATGGTAACAAAGTCTATTCAAAGAGCTCAAAAAAAGGTAGAAGCAAGAAATTTTAGTATTCGTAAACATCTTCTTGAATATGATGATGTAATGAATAGCCAGAGAGAACTTGTATACAATAGACGTAACTTTGCACTGCATGATACTAATATTTCAAAACTATTTAATTCAATCATTGAAGAATATTTTGATGATCTCATTGATAACCATACTAATGGTTCTGGAAATATTAAGGATGTTGATTGGGATGACTTTTGTATTGAAATTTTAGATACATTCGGCATTGACATTGCATCTATTGAATCTAAGATAAATACTAGAGATGATTTTCTAAATAATATAAATAAACAGAAAGATAGTATTTTAAATTATAAAAATGAATCTCTCCCAGAAGGAATTTTTGAAAATTTTCAAAAGGTAATGATTTTCACAGCTATAGATCATAAGTGGAGACAGCATTTATATTCCATGGATCAATTAAGAGGTGGAATTCAATTACGTGCTTATGGTCAAAAAAATCCTCTTATTGAATATAAGAAAGAAGGATTTTCCATGTTTCAAGAAATGATGTTTGATACAAATAAGGAAACCATTAAAAAAATATTTAGAACAAATTTAGTTAAAACTGAAGATTCTTCAATAAGTTCAAGTTCATCCATCCCTAAAAACCTCAAATCTACCAAAGAAAATTCACCAGAATTAGGATTCGTTTCGCCCCCTACGCAAACAAACCAGCCTCAACCCAATAGTTTTGGTCAAGGACCTTCACAATCAAGGCAGCCAGTTGTCAATTCTCAAAAAATCGGTAGAAATGAAAAGGTTACAATAGTCAAAGGTGGTGACACCAAGATAATTAAGTGGAAAAAAGCTCAAGATTTGATTTCATCAGAAGGGTGGACGCTAAAGAAGTAAAATAAATTAGGTGGAAATTTAATAATGAAATTTAATACTAAAACAATACACAAAGGTCAAAAGCCAGAGAAGCTTTACGGATCGGTTTCTTTGCCGATATATCAAACTTCAACTTTTAAACAAAATGAAATTGGAGAATATACATATGATTATTCTAGAGCTGGGAACCCTACCAGAACGAATTTAGAAGAAAATATCTGTTCTCTTGAGAATGGTCAAGATGCCATATCATTTTCATCGGGGCTATCTGCCATAAGTTCGGTGGTACAATTATTTTCAACAGGTGACCATATGATTTTTACTGACAATGTATATGGTGGTACGTTTAGATTGTTAAATACAATTATAACAAAATATCAAATTGAGCAAAGTTGGGTAGATACATCTAATGTTAATAATATAGTATCAGCTATTAAGGATAATACAAAATTAATTTTTATTGAATCTCCTACAAATCCAATGATGACTTTATCTGATATAAGAAGTATATGTGATATTGCTCATGATAAAGGTATACTTGTTGCAGTAGACAATACATTCATGTCTCCCTATTTCCAACGTCCAATTGAACTTGGGGCAGATTTTGTCATTCATAGTACTACAAAATATATAAATGGCCATAGTGATGTAATAGGTGGAGTCGTAATTGCCAAAACTAAAGAATACGGTGAAAAATTACACTATATTCAAATGTCTGTCGGTGCTGTTCCTGGTCCATTTGATTGTTGGTTAACACAGCGATCAATAAAAACTCTTCATCTAAGGATGCCTAGACATAACGAGAATGGTATGAAAGTTGCAAAGTTTTTACAAAAGTCAGATAAAATTAAAAAAATATATTACCCTGGTTTACCTAGTCATCCTCAGCATGAGCTTGCAAAAAAACAACAATTAGACCCAAATGGAGAACCCGGATTTGGAGCAATGATATCAATTGACCTAGAAACTTTAGATCGAGCTGCTATGTTTTGTAAAAATCTCAAAATATTCACATTGGCTGAAAGTTTAGGTGGAGTTGAGAGTTTAATTTGTCACCCGGCAAAAATGACTCATGCATCTTTGGGAGCTGAAAAAAGAAAAAAACTTGGTATTTCTGATGGGCTTTTAAGGCTTTCTGTCGGCGTGGAAGACGCAGAAGATCTCATTGATGCATTAGATGTTGCACTAAGCAGTATTTAAATTCTTTTGTAACATATTTTCACAGAAAAGTTTACATTATATATATATCCTTTATGTAATTTGTAGACGGATGGGAAAAATTTATAAAGTATAATAACAATCTCGGAGGCGAACTATTATGAAATCATTTAAAAACCTTTTAACTATTGGGCTATTCATGATATCCCTATTCTCTTTTACTTTTTCACAAGACGTAACATTAAGTCTTGATAGTGGTAATTTAGATTATTCAAGCACATCAGATATTGCTGGTTTTCAATTTAGCCACGATGGATGTGTTACTGGCGCATCTGGTGGTGACGCTACTTCAAACGGATTTACCGTTTCTGCTAGTGCATCAACAGTATTAGCATTTTCATTTACTGGTTCTGTCGTTCCAGCAGGAAACGGTACCCTTGTTGAGCTTTCAGGTAATATTACAGAAGATTGCTTATCAGAATTCATATTTTCTGATATAAGTGGTAGCGCTTTGGATGTTGAATTTGGTGGTGGTTCTACTGATGGTGGCGATGATGGCTCTGCAGAGGATATATGTGCAGAGTATGCGGATCAAGAAAGTTGTGAAGATGTATGTTGTACATGGGATGAAGATAATTCAACATGTGCTGATACGGATGATGGACCACCAGAATGCATGAGCACATGTAATGGTTATGATGATTATCCTGAAGTAGGTTGTATGGAAGACATATGTGCTCTTTTTGAAGCCAATCCAATAGGAGATGATTGCTATGCTACATGTGATGATGAGACATTAGAAACTTTAGAGTTTTTTGCAGGTATGTGTAGTGGTGATGATGGAGGAGATGGTGGAGATGACGGTGGAGATGATGCGTCTTATAGTTTATCTATTGGTGAGGTTACCGATACATCAATGGAAATTTTTATGAATAATGAAGATGTAGTTGCTGGATTCCAATTCTCAATTTCTGGACTAACTGGTGCTTCGGCTGCAGGTGGTTCAGCAGAGGCTGCAGGTTTTAGTGTTTCAGTTGGAGCAACTGGAACTGTATTAGGATTTTCATTTACAGGGGCAACTATACCTGCGGGCAATGGACTTTTAACTTTAATAACATTTGAATCAATGGATAGCGAAGTATGTATTGCAGATGTAGTACTATCTGACTCTGCCGGATTAGCTTTAGATGTTGAGGTTGGTGATTGTTATTGTGGCCTTGCGCTTGACTGTGCAGGTGAATGTGGCGGTACTGCTGTTGAAGATTGCGCGGGTGAATGTAATGGTGATGCAGTTATTGATTGTGCCGGTGAGTGTGATGGTGATGCAGTTATTGATTGTGCCGGCACATGTGATGGTGATGCAGTTATTGATTGTGCCGGAGAGTGTAATGGTAGTGCTGTGGAGGATGTTTGTGGTGAGTGTAATGGTTCTGAAACTGATGTAAATAATTGTTTTGATAGTAATGAACTTTTCGTTCATAGTTTTACTCCAACTTCAGATACAACGGCGAGACTTGATATCTATATGTCAAATTTAGAGCCGATATCTGGATTTGAATTTAGGGTAACCTCTAGTCTTTCTGGTTTTGATTTAGGTAGCGCCTATGGTGGTTCTGCTGCAGACCCTGATTCTGATTTTAGTGTATCTACGAGTGGTTCAGGTATGGTCCTTGGATTTTCATTTACTGGGGGAACAATTCCTTATGGTTATGGACTTTTAACAAGTGTTGATGTTACTTTAGATAGTACAGCGGATATGGTTGGGTACATCTATTTAGATGATGTTGTAATGGCTGATCCAACTGGTACTCAAATAGATTTTGGTGTTCAGCCCTACTTTAGTGTTGGTGGCGCACCAGATGCACCAATGACTCCGATGAATCTTACCGCTGAGGTCGTTGAAACTATTAATGTAGATATTTTATGGGACGCTGTAGATGGTGCTGATTATTATACGCTTTATAGAAATGGTCAAGTGGTTGCTACTCCATCAACTCCAGGTCATTTTGATGTAAATCTTGATTATGAAACATCATATACATATATGGTAAGTGCTGGAAATGGTGCAGGAGACTCAGGAATGTCTTCAAGTGTTACCGTTACTACAGGTATTGAGCCATTTGATCCAATTCCACCATCAAACCTTATGGCTATGGCTGGTGATGAGCAGATTACATTAACATGGGAAGCTCCTGTAGGTCCCCAAGAAGCTGTTGACTGTGTTGGCACTGAATTTGATCCATTTAATGCACAGTATACAGGGTATGATTGTCTTGTTTGTGGATTAGAAAATGATGCTGGTGAAATATGTGGAGATGGTCTGGGAGAGGCCTGCGTTGATTGGCTGGATGATGGATATTGTGATGATGGTTCGTTTGGATTTGATTTTACCTGCGAGGCATTTGGATGTGATTGTACCGATTGTGGAATGGAATGCGAAGACCCTAATAGTCATTGCGGTGAACCAGTTCCATGCACTGAAATCACTAATTTAACGGTAACTGGATTAACCGATATCGATGGTGATGGTGTAGATGACCCATGCTATGATGCAGCTGATGGAACTTCATCTCATTACTTTTTATTATCATGGGAGGGTGATTGCCCGGTTACTGATATTTATTGGGGAGTAGATAATCCTTATGAGAATGGCGGAAACTTTGGATCTTTTCCTGGTCCAACACTAATGTTTTATGGTTTTGGTCCAAATGAAGCCTATCAATTTGTTGTAACCAATTCTACTCAATCTCCTCCAGTAGAATCTAATATTGCTGAAGGTGCAACTGGTCCTGAAGATTGTGCTGCAGATAGTGCACCATGTAGTGAGCAGCCAGGTATGGTTGATGATTGTTCTGGTGATGGTGATTGTTGCGCAGAGTCATGGATTGGTGATGGATATTGTGATGATGAGAGTCAAGAATTTGGATGTGATCTTTCATGTTATGAGGGTGAAACTGCTGATTGCGGTGGAATGATGTCCCCAGGCTCTGGATCATTACAGCAAAAACTTGCTCATTTAAATCAGTATAATAGAGTATCTAATGATTATCCATATACTGTTATGCCAACATCAAAAGAGACCGGTGAGCTTGCAGATTATTCATATGAAAGCAGTGTGAACACACAAACTCGTGAAGAATTATTATCATATAAAATTTATATGAGTACAACCGCAGGTGACTATGAGCATGTTGCAACTGCAGGTCCAAATGATTATAGTTATACGATGACTGGACTTGATAATGGAACTTTGTACTACTTTGTTGCAACTGCGGTATATCAGGGATTTGATGATACTCAGCCTGAGCTTGAATCTGGATATTCAAATATCACTTCTGCAACACCAGTACCATTTCAGGCTCCAGTTCCACAAAACTTAACGGCATCTCCTGGAGATAATGAAGCAATGTTAAGCTGGGATAGTGTTATCGAAGAGCGTGAGGAAGCATTTGTAGGATATAATGTATATCGGTCAACAACAAGTGGTAGTTCATATGCTTTTGTTGCAGCGATCACTGGTGATGAGACTATGTATACAGATACAGGGCTTGATAATAGTCAAATGTATTATTATGTAGTTACCTCTCAGTATGAAGAGACTGAGTCTGCATACTCAAATGAAGCATCAGCTCAGCCAATGGATTTTATTCAGCTTAGCATGAGTGATGTTGAAGGAATCTATGCTCCTGGTGATACATTTGATGTAACCATCTCATGGGAAAACCCAGGTACGATTGCAGGTATTCAGCTTGTACTTGAGGATCTTCCTGAGGCGGTTACGATGACCAATGTTGAAGGACTTGGAGCTCTAGCAGGTGAAGATTTAAATGCCTACAGTTCAGATTATAACGGAGTTGCAACCATTCTTTGGTTTAGTCTTACAGGCGCTACTTTAGGTGCAGGTGAAGGTGAAATTGCTCGTGTAACATTTGAGGTTAATGATGATGCTGGATGTGGTAGCTTCGATCTTAACTTTTCTGATGATGCAACGGGAACCGTATTCTCTGATAGCAATGGTCTTGCATATTTCTGGGATGGGGAAGGACAAAGTATAAATACTATTTGTGATGCAAATTTATCATTGGTACAAGTATCAGAAACGGTATTTGAGGTTCATATGGTAAATACAGTTGATGTTGCTGGATTCCAGTTTGACCTGGTTGATACTCCAGATAATTTTAGTATCTCAACATCTTCTACAACAGCTAGAACCAGTGGATACCTTGTAAGTACCAATGCAAGTGGTACTGTGATTGGATTTTCAATTACAGGTGGAACGATTGCACCTGGATCAGGAGCCATAGTACAGATCACTGCAGGTAGTTCGCTAAATGATACTGAGGTATGTTTTGATAATATCGTTCTTGCAGATCCAACTGGTGCAGAAATTGAAGCGAGATCTGAATGTATCATGTTTAGCGATGAACTAGCTAATGATGAATTAGAAATCCCTAATAATTTCTCAATTAGCAAAATTTATCCAAACCCATTCAACCCTAGTACAACTATTGAATGGACAATGAAAGAGTTTGGAAGTCATAGACTAGATGTATATAATACCAATGGTCAGCTTATTGATGTTATAAGCAATGGTTACATATCTCCAGGATATAAACAAAGTATGTGGGATGCTAGCAACCATGCTTCAGGTATTTACATTATTAGATTAGTCATTAATAATAATCTAGTAAGCTCCAACAAGGTAATGCTTGTTAAATAATGTGACTTAGTTAACATTTGTTAACAATAAGACATAATAACTTCCTCTGGTACTAAAAATAAATTTTAATACTAGAGGAAGTTCATCATAAGGAGGAGAAATATGTTAAAAAGATTTATTCTGCTAACACTATTTTCAACAATTTTTGCACAATTTGAAGTTAATGTTAATCCAACTGGAGAAAGCCATTTAGTTGTCCTACTAGATTCAGTATCAGGAATTGAAGTAGGTGATCAAATAGGAATATTTGATGCTTCAGGTGTAACTGAAAGCTGTATACCTGACTTGGGATGTAATACTAGTGCAGATGTTCAGTATGGTGAAGTATTGGTTGCTGCTGGAACTTGGGATGGCCAATCGAATGAACAGGGTACAGCTATGGAATTATCTTCTATTATGTCTATCGATTTAAGTGATTTCAATGGACCGATATTAAATGGAGCTGTTGATGGAAATGCAGTAATTATAAAAGTATATGATGTAAGTGAAAATATAATTTTAGATACAGAGTTAACGATTGATAATGGTGGTGAGTTTGGTGATTTCTTTACAGTAATTTCTGAAATTAATGTAATAAGTGTTGATCCAATTTATGGATGTACTGATACCAGTGCATGTAACTATAATCCAGAAGCGAATACAAACGATGATTCATGTTTATATGATGATTGTAATGGCGAGTGTGGTGGAGATGCAGTTATAGATGAATGTGGTGAATGTAATGGTAATGGCCCTGAAGAAAATTTTGATTGTGATGGAAATTGTATTATAGATGTAGATTGTAATGGTGAGTGCGGTGGAGATGCAGTTATAGATGAATGTGGTGAATGTAATGGTGATGGAAGTTCATGCGAGGTATATATTGAATTAGCGCTAACAACTACCCTTGATGAGCCAATTGAGGATGAAGAAGAACTTCAGCAATTTGAAGAAGATTTTGAAAGTTATATGGAGGTTGAACTTGGACTTCCGGATGGTACTGTGGAAGTTACAAATATAATTTTTTCAGAAACTAGAGAGGTAGAAGTAACTATTGAATTTTCAGTAACATTAACTGATGAGGAATTATCCGAAACAGATTTCAATCCTGAAACTGCCGAAGAAGATATAGAAAGTACTGTATCTGAAGTTGAGGATGAAATTGAAGACGGTCTTCCAGAATTCATTTTAGGTTGTACAGATGATTCAGCAGAAAATTATGATTCTAATGCAAATGTAGATGATGGATCTTGTGAATATGAAGCCCAAGCTCCAGCAGAATTTTCATTTAATGCTTCTACTCTGCAAGCATTTTATTTTATGATTGATGCAAATATTGATGGAGAACCTCTTGAAATAGGTCAAGATTATATAGCTGCTTTTAATGGTGACCTTTGTGTAGGAAGTATTGCATGGGAGGGACCATATACGACAGTTCCTGCAATGGGGACAGATGGTGAAGGGTATTCTGATGGATATCTTTCAACAGGTGATGTTCCAATATTTAAAATTTATGACGCTTCAGAAGATAGTATAATTGAGGCTTGTCCACAGACTGAGTCTTCGCTTGCATTTTCAAATCTAGAATTTATCTATGTCGATATGTTGAATGGTAATCAGAGTTGTACGGTTTCATATGAGATAGATATGCACTATGGTGCTAATCTAGTTAGCTTCCATGCACTTCCGGACGATGTATCTGTTGGAAATGTAATGGAGTCATTAGGTGATGTAGTCACGGGTGTTATTGGTGAAGGAGTAGCTGCAAGTCCAAACCCTGTCTTAGGATGGGTTGGTAGTTTATCTGAAATTTCAAGAACCTCTGGATATTGGATAAAGCTTAATACTGCTATGCCAATCGAGATTACAGGTGCAACTCCATCTGATCCTAATCTCTCATATGATTTACATTATGGAGCTAATTTAATTTCCTTCCCAATACCTGGCTCTGTTTCTGTTGGAGATGGTATTCCTGATGATGTTGAAGGATATTTTACAGGCGTGATTGGTGAAGGAGTAGCCGCAAGTCCAAATCCAGTTTTGGGATGGGTAGGAAGCTTAAGCGAGTTTGAAGGTACCAAAGGTTATTGGGCTAAGGTCGATGGTGCATTCGAATTTTCATTTAACTTATCCAATGCCTCAAATAATCGTCAATCTTCATATGAAAGTTTAAATGATTCATATGGTTTTACTCAATCTACCCAGCAGGCATTTTATTTTATTGAAAATTTAGATGCTAATATTCAAAAAGGAGATTGGATTCTAGCTTATAATGATGATGTTTTAGTTGGAGCAAGACAGTGGAATGGTATTTTTACAGACATTCCTGCCATGGGATATGATAGCTATGCTACTGCAGGATACTGTCAAGATAATGATATTCCAAAAATTGTCTGGGTGGATTCTGATGGAAATGAAAATTTATTAGTTGGAGATATACCTTCATGGTCTAATAATGAGTTGTTTTATGTTTCATTGGAATTAGAGTCTAATTCTTTGATACCGACTGATTATAGTTTAAGTCAAAATTATCCTAATCCATTTAATCCAAGTACTACTATTTCATTTAGTCTGCCCTCAGATAATCATACAATTCTCAATATTTATGATATTTCTGGAAAATTAATTAATACACTGCTTGATAAAAATATGAAAACTGGTTATCATAATATTTCCTGGGATGGAAAAGATTTCTATGGTCAGGAGGTATCAACAGGTGCATATGTTTATACATTATCTACAAATGATGTAAGTTTAAGTGGAAAAATGATTTTACTAAAATAGATAATGTTTTTTATAGTTTTGACTAGAAGTGCGATAAATAAATTTATTTTATCGCACTTTTTATTTATCTACTACATTTCCATTATTAAATAAAAAGTTAGGGTCAAATCCAATTTTACATTTGATAACTTCTTTAACACCATTCATTCCATAACATTCAATAAAATCTTTCTTTTTACGTTTTCCTGTTCCATGTTCAGCTGAATATATACCACCAAGATTTGAAGATATTTGAATGATATTTCGATAACATTCAATAGCTTCATTTTCATTTTCTGCATTTGGAATTAAATGGAAATGAAGGTGGCAGTCGCCCAAATGTCCAAATAAGAGATAGTCTATTTTTTTACTCTTTATTAAAGAATGAGTTTTTTTTATGAAATCATGAAATGAATGTGGGGGAACGATTGTATCTGTAATTATACTTGCTGTATTATATTCTTTAGATTTATGTAGAGCATTAGCTGGAATGGAATGACGTGCCTCAAAGAACGTTTTCCAATTATTAGGGTCATCAAGTGACAGTATTTGTTCTTCTTCATTTATATCATCAAAACCCATCAAAATATCATACCATTTTTCTATCCATTTATCAATATTGTCGTCATACAAAGGTATTTGCATATAAATTCCAACTGAATATTTCTGATTAAAAAAATATTCATAATGATTCATATATGATCGACAATTATTTCCAAAATATTCAAATCCGGATAGGTTACCCATATCATCATTCAATATTTTTCGTATGTAGTTATAGAAATTAAAAGCTATTTCTTCATTTTTTAGTTTAACGAAGAGGTTAATATACTGACTTGGATTATCTGAAAGTTTTAAATGCACATTGGTAATACATCCAAATATTCCTTCACTACCTACAATTAAATCTATTAAATCTAATCTCCCATTTTCTGCAGTAAATGGGCCACTTGCATTTTTTAAGTTTACTCTTTTATATCTTGGAATATAAACTATTGAATCTTCTCCATTTGAATCTTTAATAATAAACTGTCCATTTTTTGATATATATTGCCCTCTTTCTGCCGTTATATGCTCTCCATTTGGTAGTAAAAACTCTAATTGATTCACCCACATTCTCATTGAACCTTTGGGACCTGGTATGAAACCTGATGCATTGCATGAAACTGCACCTCCAACCATTGCTTCATTTCTACTTGTTGGATCAACAGCGAAAATTAAACGGTTTTGCGATTCATATTTTACAAACTTTCTAACTTGTTCAATATAAACTCCAGGATTAACTGAGATGAACTTATTTGAGGTGTCAAGACTATCAATTTTATTCATTTTTTCAATAGATAAAATTAACCCACCATTTGGTGTTGCACTTCCAGTAAGATTTGTTCTACCTGCAGATATTGTAATTTTAATTTTTAATAAACTACATAATTTGATAACAATAGCACATTCTGTAGAATTTGTAGGTCTACATAAAATAGAAGCATTACCTATCATATTAGACCAATCATGATTATATGCAGAAATAATATCCTTATCATCTGTAGCATCTATTGAAAAATTTGTATTTAAAAATGATGAGATTTTTTTTGTTGAGGGTTTACTATTTGCAAACTCTATAATTTTTATTTCTAATTCAGGCTTGATAATTGATTTTGAGTAAATGAAATGAGAGTGATTATTCATTTACTATAAGTCTAATTCTTTTCTCTTTTTAATTCTTTCTTCTCTTCCTAGTGGATTTGGTTGCGGGATTGCAGCTAATAAAGTCTTAGTATATTTATGTTGAGGATTTGAAAAAATTTCTTCTGTTTTATTATATTCAACTGCTTCACCTAAATACATAACTGCTATTTCAGTTGAAATATGATTTACTACTGAAAGGTCGTGGGCAATAAATAAAATAGTTAAGTTGAATTCATCTTGCAAGTCCATCATTAGGTTAATGACTTGTGCTTGAATAGATACATCCAAGGCAGAAACTGGCTCATCAGCAATTATAATTTTTGGCTCTGTTGCTAAAGATCTTGCGATCCCTATTCGTTGTCGTTGTCCACCAGAAAATTCATGAGGATATCTCATCGCCTGTTCACCTGAAAGGCCAACTTTCTCCATAAGCCATCTAACTTTATCATGCTTTTCAGACTCATTCATATTAGTATGTATATCCATTGGTTCTTTAATTATATCTTGAACAATCATTCTAGGATTTAGTGATGAAAAGGGATCTTGAAAAATCATTTGAATTTGTGGGCGATAAGGTATGATTTCCTTTCTATTTAATTTAAGTAAATCAATATAAGAGCCATTATCGTTTAATAAAATTTCTCCAGTAACCCTTACGTCTGGCGCTGTAATCTTTAAAACATTTAAAATAGCCTTTCCTAAAGTCGATTTACCAGATCCAGATTCACCTACAATGCCTATAGTTTCACCTTGACATACAGATAGGCTTAAATCTTTTACTGCATGAACATGCGATACTTCTCTTTGTAGGATTCCTCCAAAGATTGGGAATTCTACATTTAAATTTTTTACTTTTAAAATTTCGTTATTTTTTTTCATTTTAGTACTTCTGGTTTGCATCTAACAAAATGATTAGGAGTTGCTTCAAAAAGTTCGGGTTCTTCTTTAGTGCCTCCACATGCACAATCTTCAGGATCAAATCTTGAACATAACTTACATCCATCTCCCATATCTAAAATTGAAGGTACCATTCCTTTTAGAGCTTTTAAACGATCAACTTTTTGATCCATTTTAGGTATTGAATCCATAAGAGCTTTTGTATAGGGATGAAGTGGGTTTTTAAATAATTCTTCTACAGCAGCAATTTCCTGAACTTTTCCTCCATACATCACAATAACTCGATCACATGTCTCAGCAATAACAGCTAAATCATGTGTTATAAGTAGAATGGCAGCACCTTCTCTTTTTTCCTTTAGACTAATCATTAAATCGAGAATTTGAGCTTGAATAGTTACATCTAGTGCTGTAGTTGGCTCATCTGCTATAAGAAGTGATGGATTACATAGTAGTGACATAGCAATCATCACTCGTTGCCTCATACCTCCTGAAAATTGATGTGGATACTCATTAATTCTATCTTCGGGGTCTGGTATACCAACTGCTCGAAGCATATCCACACTTTTTTTAGTTGCTTCTTCAAAGCTTAAGCCTAAATGTCTCATTAACACCTCATTCATTTGAACACTTATTTTAAGCACTGGATTTAAAGAAGTCATAGGTTCTTGGAAAATCATGGATATGTCTTTCCCTCTATAATCTCTCATTTCTTCGTAGGATAAATCTAAAAGATTTATACCATTATAAATTATTTCACCGGAAACAATTTTCCCTGGAGGGTCAGGAATAAGTCTATTTATTGATAATGATGTTACTGATTTTCCAGAACCAGATTCACCTACAATTCCTAAAACTTCACCCTTATAAATATCAAAAGATACACCATCAACAGCTTTTGCAGTACCTGCCTCTGTATAAAAGTGTGTATGAAGATCTTTTATTTCAATTAGTTTTTCACTACTCATTATCTTAACCTCGAATGCACTTTGGGATCAAAGGCTTCTCTTATTGCTTCACCTATAAAAGTAATTAAGAATAGGGTTGCTCCTATTGAAAATAGAGGTGAAACAATTAGGTGCCAATACTGAAGATTGGTTCTTCCTTGAGCCATCAATTCTCCCCAGCTTGGCGTAGGAGGTTGTAATCCAAATCCAAGATAGTCGAGTGAAACAAGAGCAGATATATATCCAATTATTGCAAATGGAGCAAATGTTATGACTGGAGTAAGTGAGTTCGGTAAAATATGCCTAAACATAACATTCCAGTGACTTTGTCCCATTGAGACTGCAGCAGAAACATAATCTTTTGATTTTTCTCTCAAGAATTCGCCTCTTACATACCATGTAATTCCAATCCAACCAGTAAGGAAAACATACATGGATGCCAAAATATAGACATTTGGCTTAATAAATGTAGCTAAAATCATAAGCATAAATAAAAATGGAATTGACCCATAAATTTCAATTATTCTAAGTCCAAATAAATCAACTTTACCACCAAAATATCCAAGAGTTCCTCCAATGATAATCCCTATTATATATGATAAGAAGCAACACACGATTGCAAAAGTGATTGATATATTAAAACCATATATTAATCGTGACAATACATCACGACCCTGATTATCTGTTCCCAGTAAATGTTGACTACTAGGAAAATTAGTATATTTATACTTATCAGCTATTCCATTTCCATTCTCATCAATAAAATTTTCTGAAGGATCCCAAACTCCATTTCCATTTACATCAGTAAATTGCTCATCTTTCTCAGAGATAACCTCTTCATATGGATCATAGGGATATAAAGGCATAATAACCCAATTCCCTTTATCCTCTTTTTGATATTGTTTTTTTAGTAGTCTATAATGTGGCTGTCCATATTTTTTTTTGCCTTTAATTTGAAATTGTCCTAAATCCTTTGCCTCAATATTCTTATTACTAAATATTGAGTTAAAAAGTGGAAAATAATATTCATCATTATATTTTACCATTATAGCTTTACTATTAAAAATTATTGGAGCACAGATTGAAAGTACATAGAGTGAAATTAAAATGATTAGAGAATAATATCCTCTTTTTATTGATTTAAATCTATTGATTCGTTTCTGAAGAATTGATTCTGATAAATTTTTATTAGTCATTTTATTTAAACCTTATCCTAGGATCAATTATTGCATAGGTTATATCAGATATCAGATTACCGATCAATAGTATGACAACCTGTATTGCAAGAGCTCCCATCATAATGCTATAATCTTTATCTATTAGAGCATTAAATCCTAAAAGCCCAATTCCATCTATACCAAAAGTTTTTTCGATTAGATAGCTGCCTGCAAGAAAAATTCCAATCGAGGATCCAATACCTGTAGCAAGTGGAATTAGTGAATTTCTTACAGCATGGAAAAATATAACTCTTTTTTCAGATAAACCTTTTGCAAAAGCTGTCCTAACATAATCTTGATTTAGATTTTCCATTAATGAGTTTTTCATAAGCACAGTCATTGTAGCAAAGCTTCCAACCATATAGCACACAATAGGTAAAAATGCATGATGAATTTGATCCTTTATTTTTCCCCAAAGTGATAATTCTGAAAAATCTGGTGAGCGCCATCCATGAAGTGGAAAAATATCTCCTCCAAAGTAAGATAATAATAAAACTCCTAAAGCATATCCAGGTATTGAATATCCTGTAAAAACTATAATACTAGATAAAACATCAAATCTTTTTCCATGCTTTAATGCCTTTAGAATTCCTAGCGGTATACATATTAAATAAACCAGAATTAAACTTGTAAATCCAAAAAAAATCGATATATGCATTCTTTCTGCGATAAGTGTTGAAACATTTTTCCCTTTTTTCTCAGAGTAACCTAAGAACCCCTGAAAAATCCCATTAAACTCTTTTTTTACCAAGGTCACAGTATTATCAGAATTAACTTTTTCTAAATCCCAATTTGAAAAATACCATGTTGATATTAACTCATGGCTTGGGAGTTCTTGATATTCACTTTGAAAAAATATGTATTTGTCATAATCAAAATTTTCATCAGTTTGAAGTCTACTAACATCAGGTAAACTGTATTTGAGGCCAGCTCCACTTTCTATGATGTTATAAGAGATATTATTATTTTTGTCAACTTCAGATTCTACTAAAATATATTTTTGTAATTGTTTTTTTGAGTTTTCATTTATTTGTACAAAATCAACTGTTTCTCTAAAGTGCTTTCCAATTACTGCAGTTTCTCTTTTATATTCTTTAGGGAAAACACCAAGCCATATCAAGTATCTAATAATTATTGGTTTATCTAAGCCATATTGCATTCGTAAATCTTCAAGTATATCTGGAGATAATTCTGAGCTATTTCCAATTAAATCCGATGACATTGAAACTCCACTTTCTGAAGTTGCATTTGCGCTTTTTAGCTGTGCAACAGCTCTTTCAAATGGACCATCTGGTGCTACTTGAAGAATGAAAAATACCATAAATGTTATTCCAAGAAATGTTGGAATCATTAAAAGTAATCTTCTTATAATATATTGAAACATTTATCTAGTTTAAATTTTTATAGAAATCTACAATTTCGTTTTCGATTGGTATTTTGATACTATTATCTTTTCTTGCTTCAATGAGTTTATTTTTTTTGATTGGGTCTATCCACCAGTAGGAGATTGGAGATAGCCAATTGCCACTATAGCCGATTCCATGTTCAGGCATACCAAATTTATCCCAATTTAAACATCTATATCCGTAAGGTGCACCCCAGCCAAAAGCCCAATGATATTCTTTTGAGGCAATTTCATCAATTTTTTGAAGAATTTTAACTCTTTCGTCCATATTCCAATTTGTATTGTAATCATCAATTAAATTATCAATTTCAGGATTTGCCATTCCTGTAACATTTGTAACATCAAGTTGCTTTGAATATTTAGAATGAAGCATGCCCTCAGGACTGGGTAGGAGTGAACCGGTCCATCCAGCAAATTGAACTTGAAATTTTCTATCCATCAATTTTTCAAATGGATTTTGTAACACCACAAGATTAATTTTTATCCCAATTTCTTCAAGATCTTTAACTAATGGATTAAAAATTCGATCCCAACCTGTATTGATATAAAAGTTTTCAATTTCAAAATATTCCCCATCTTTCGATAGTAATTTATCCCCAGGTTTTTTCGTCCAACCAGCCTCCTTTAATAGTTCAAGAGCAAGATCAGGATTAAAATCCTGCGCAGGGTTATCAGGATTCGCATACTTACTTCTAGGAAACCATGAATTTTTTCGAACATACTCATGATAAAATAATTTATCCATAAGTTTCTCTACATCCCATAAATGACAAAAAGCTTTTCTTACTTTAATATCATCAAAAGGAGCTTCGAGAGTATTAAACGCCAGGCCACCTACGCCTGCAGGAAGAAAATTAATAAACTTCTTTCTTTGAATAAGTCCCCTTTCAATTTCTGGATATTCAGCGGCTACAAACTTCTCTGCCCACCATTGAGCTCTTGAGACCATGTATGTATCATAATCACCCGCAAAAAAACGTTCGACTTCTTGATTTTCATCATTGATAAAAATAAACTCCAAAACATCAAAGTTATATAATCCTGTATTTCTATAGTGATTTGCTGCCCAATAATCTCGCTTTCGATCTAGAACTACCAAGCCATTATTTTCCTGAGTGGTTCTTTGATTATTTAAAAGATAAGGACCGGATCCAGGCATCATTTCGAACTGATATGCATCTATATATTCTGCTCCAGTAGTTTTATTTAAATAATATGAAGGGTATACCATTATACTAGAAAAACTATATAAATTTCTCCATTCAGTTTTTTTAGCTTTTACGCTCACGATATATTTGCTTTTGGCTTCTGGCATATTGAATTTCTCACTCCAAAAAGTATACACATTTGGATCGCCATGACCTTCATCGATAAGAATTTTATAGGTGGCTACAACATCTTCAGCGGTTACTTCTTTCCCATCAGAAAATCTCGCCCTAGGATCTATTCTAAATAAAAAAGTCAATGAATCCGATTCTACTTTCCAGTGAGTTGCTAGGGCTGGTTCTAGTTTGAAAGTTTCAGAATCAAACGTTAATAGTGGCTCATAAATTAAGCTTTCAAGGGCACTATTAAATTGCGATCTAGTCTCTTTACCAAATGCTCTTAGAGTATTTGGAAAAACCATATCAGCTAAAAATCTTAGAGTGTCACCTTTCACTGCATTCGCATCTCCTGAAATATTTGGAGATAAGTTTGTAGTCCAACCCTGACTCTCAGCAATACTCTCAAAACCAAATCCCCCATCAGCTTTAGAATCAGATAAGGATTGACCTTGCTCTTGGTATTTATTTGATGTATCAAACTTTTTATACACCTTCTGATCATCACTATTGCAGGCAATAGTAAATAAAATTGCTATAGATATAAAAACTAACTTTAAATTAAATCGCATAATTTCTCCTAAATGTCCTATAATAATATGGAATGGCCTAAACTTAATAATATCTTTTTAATTCTCGAAGATTAAAAACAGATAGAATGATAAGTATTAAATATTTAAATTATTTCAACATTAATAGGGTGATTTTATGAATTTAGTTGAGATTATAAGCAAAATAGATTTAGATGCTGAATGGTTTGGTTTAAGAGAGTACAAGGAAAACACTACATACCATGTTATAAGAGATAAAAATCCATTATCCAATGAGACTTCAATAGACCATGGTATTATGGTTGAGGTGCTAAAAAATGGTCAGTTTGGATATTGCGCTACTTCAGATTTATCATTAAGTGGAATTCAGCGTGCAGCCACAACTGCACAAGAGAGTGCACTAAGAGCTTCAAAATATTCTGTATTTTCGTTTGAAAGCAATGTTCGTCCGAAGTCTAAAGGTGAATATTTAACTCCGCTAGAATTACCTTTTGATTCGTTAAGCGCTGGAGAGATAAATGATATTCTTATGAAGGCGAATGATTGGTTATTAAATGATAGTAGAATCATGTCTGTTTCAGCTATGGCAATGTTAGTTGAAACAACTATTAACTATGCTTGCTCAAATGGTAGCGACATTCATCAAAAAATTAATATTGTTGGTTCTGACTATTCTGCTACTGCAAAAAATGGTCAAATTATACAAACTAGAACAGATGGAAGGTCCGGCAACCAAATGGGACTTGAAAGATTTAATCAGGATTTAGTTAGAGAAAAATGCAATAAGGTTTCCTCACAAGTCATTGAGCTCATTGAAGCTGAACAATGTCCCACAGGTGAAATGTCTTTGGTCCTGGCGCCAGACCAAATGATGTTACAAATTCATGAAAGCATTGGTCATCCTCTAGAAATAGATAGAATTCTTGGTGATGAAAGAAATTATGCAGGGTGGAGTTTTGTACAGCTTGAAGATTTTGGTAAACTGCAGTACGGATCTGACTTAATGAACGTTACTTTTGATCCTACTATCTCAAATGAAATGGCATCATATGGTTTTGATGATGGTGGTTTTAAAGCTAGTAAAGAGCACCTCATTAAGGATGGTGTTTTATTGCGGGGTTTAGGAGCGCTTGAAAGTCAAGAAAGGAGTGAAGTCCCAGCTGTAGCAAACTTTAGATCCTGCTCATGGAATCGTGCACCAATTGATAGAATGGCAAATTTAAACTTAGAAGCTGGAGATTCAAGTTTTGAAGATATTATATCTTCTGTTGAGTATGGTGTTTATATGGAAACAAATCGCTCATGGTCAATAGATGACTATAGAAATAAATTTCAATTTGGATCAGAGTACGGGAAATTAATTGAAAATGGAAAAATAACTAAAACTCTAAGAGATCCAAATTACAGAGCAATTACTGTTCCATTTTGGAACAGCCTTTCAAAAGTTGGAGACGAATCCACTT
>CEUF01018512.1_pt1 | contig 31085 bp, 20 predicted proteins | sample 531461 | NCBI WGS metagenome assembly CEUF01 (sample SAMEA2623350, study PRJEB7988) | marine metagenome | biome: marine biome (ENVO:00000447); feature: surface water layer (ENVO:00002042); material: "saline water (ENVO:00002010), including plankton (ENVO:xxxxxxxx)" | depth 5 m | reverse complement strand
TATGTGCTATGAGCATTTAAATCAATATCAACTACTGTCCAACGTCTTGCACTATTAGGTGAACGTGGAATAATAAGTCTAATTCCATGAATTACATCGCCATCATCGTCCGTGGGAAAAAACAGACTCCGGCCTGGTTGGTCTAGGATGAACCCAATTGGATCCAAAATTCTCATAGGAGCTAACATTCTCTCGCTCCATTCTAAATCAACACGATACACACGATGTGGTCCAGTTAGATTTAAAAAAGAATAGCGTATGACTATATCTCCTAGACTTGCCGTATCTAATAGATAATTTCGTGAAATATATTCACTTGGTCCTGAATAATAAGACCATGTAGTATCGTTTATTCTTGTAGCAGTATGCCCCCCTGGCTGTTCTACTATATTTACATATGACGAGTTAGGGTTCATATATGATTTGTGTGTTAGTCTAGTTATTATATTATACAGATATAATGTTATAGCTCATAGAGTATTTACACATAAAGTTATAAATTGAAAGTAATTTTAACTTATACTCACTAGCAATAATGATGATAAAATGAAAGTAACATTTGAAATAAAAACAACGTGCAGCAAACCATTTCACATAACCGTGAGTGAGGAAATACCTGTCTTTGAGTTGCGTAAAATAGTGATAGATATGGTTGAATATAACACTATCTTATGCAGAGAAGACGTAATTGATTTATTTATTCCACACAACAATGATTGTATTTCCATACTTGAGCTCTCTTCGGATACTGTTAAATCGTTTATTGAACAGTATCCAGAATACTTCCATGCCGATAATTCAAGTTTGTGGAACAACATCCACCAATTATATATCATGGACGCTCCATATATGGAAAAAATAAGATCTAAAAAAGAGGCACCCGTATATAACGACTTTATTCCTCCTGCCAAATCAACAACTTCTGCCAAAAATATACTCAAGAATGCACTGACTTTATTAACTGGTGCAGGAATTATCACTTCCGCAACCTAGGTAAGTTTTGTCTTGTAAAAATATGCGACATTGTCGTTTATTTTTACACTTGTGTTATGAAATGGTATATGAGGTTTGCATAGACTCCAGCTACTAATCCCATACCGTATCGGTAAACACCTTTCTGATACATTGCGGCATAAACATAATAAAAAAACAAAACAGAGAAGATGCCTAAAAATATATCGCGCTTCTTAATTCGCGTATCTTTTTTCGCGTAAACGACTGTTTGGTCGTCCATATGGTTGATATAAAAGTAGATCATACCAAATTGTGCTAACATAAACACAAAAAGACCCGTTGACAATTTGAAGTAGTATGTTACCCAAGCTATATAAACAAGAATCATTGCGTGACCCAGACTGCCCAAACTAGTTACCTTAGCGGAATCGTCTATGTTTTGCTGATACAATGTATACTGTGCACAAGATATTAGAAAATGACCGAAGATGTATGCTGCGCGCCCAAACTCGGAGTCCCATCCAATTGGGTCACTGAATATAAGTAATAGTTTGTCTCTGACACGGTATGCGTAAAGTGCCGCTAGAGTAATATGAGCGAAACTGTTATACAAAAATATGTATCGCGATGTCTTGTCGGAGTCATATAGGTTAGACATTTGATGGCGAGTATATGGTTGTAAATTAGTAGTATATACTATACATTGATTTTAATTCACCGTTTCAGTGGAATCTGTGTCCCCTACCATTACGCCGGAATTAACAATGGCGGTGGTCATATCCTTATCAATCACTACTTCACTTGCAACACGCTTCGTAATCTTCTTGAAGTTTTTGTTATCTTCCTCATCATCGGCGCCGCCCATCAGATTACCACAAATACCCATATATTTTTCGTGCGTGTTGGATTTCAGGTTGTTGAAACCGGGATTCTTTTCCTGCCATTCCGGGAGTTTCTGCACACCTTTGTTGGCGATTTTGCGAATAGCTTTTTTCATATGACCCCCAGCAGAATCGTCTTTTGTCCACTCGTTGTTGTCTTTGATATAGAGTGAGTCGCGTTTAGAATCTGTGCAATGAATGGGACGCTTGGTTATGTCCATTTTTTGGAGTCCTTCTATCATGAGACGACTTACGCCTTCCACGTATCCCTTTTTGCCTATATGTTCCAAATCTTCCAGACGACACTGAATAGTGTTGACAAAGTCCACCAAGTTCATAGCGTCCTTGCACTGGTCGTTTAAGAACACGTTGATGGCGACGCGGTTATCTATCTTGCGGTTATCAATGTTAGTGATAGTCTTTGGTTGCTTAGATAGTTCTGTAAGCGCCTCGTTTTGTTTCTCTATAATGTCAATAAGGGCCTTCTCTTTTTTCTCCTCGCGCTCGGTCTGCTCTTTCATGAATTTAAACATCATGTTTGCCATTTCTGTGCTAGAGTTTTCATGCTTTATCATTTTATTCTCTAGATCTTGAATTTTTGAATGTTCAACAGTTTCCAGAACTTCTTTATCTTCACTATCATTATTTGATAACGAATTGGTAAAGAAGGAACATTTTTTACGATGATTTAACAAAGAGGATTTTAGTTTATATTCTTTACCACACATACATATGTATTTTCCATCTTCATCAATATGAAAATCATTCGTAGAATCAGATTCAAGCTTTTTAAGGTGTTTTGGAGAGTTGTTATGATTATCAAAACAATCTTTATCTGTTGTTTTAAAATTACATGTTACACATGTATATATTACACTTTGAGTACTCATTGTATTTTTGATGTGCTTAGCTGTCTGTTTATGACGAATAAAATGATTAGCATTCATCGTCTTAAAATTACAAGCTATGCACGTATATTTATTTATCGTGTCCATTTATACATTATACACATAAAAATATATTTAAACCATATCAGGTTTCTTAATAATGTGCTTTTTTTATTTTACGAACAATAAAATAAAAAAAGCACATTTACGACTTCCATACTTTTTGCTGCATATATGGTATCATATATGAATACATATTAATGTGCTTTTTGCTAGAAAATAACTGTTTATGTTTATATAAGAGTTTTTTTATATTTTTTGACTTATTTTATTTGTTATTACACCATAAGTGATTATGTGCTTTTTTATAAAAATCTGTTTATTGAAAAATAAAATAAAAAAAGCACATTTAAAAATGTCCAAAATAAAATTGCCAATTTCTCGAAAGTTTTTTTGAAAAATTTTTTTATGCTAACAAAAAAATTCACAGAAATTCAATTTGTTACCATAAAATAAAATTTTTGATCATTTCCAAAAGTTTTCGATAATTCATTTTGGACAAATTTCCCAATAAAATTTGTCCATTTCGAATTATAGGAAGAGTTTGTAACAGTTTTTTTTTGAAATATTTTCTTTATGCAGTCACATAAAGAAAATATGTTGATTATGACACCTATTTACATTTTATATTATAATGCAATTACTTATTTTGCATTTGTGTCTGTTTGAATTCTTTCCATGAAATATTGCTGGTAGGTTCAGCGATGACAGTGGAAGGTTCGTTACCATATTTCTCGTCAAGTTTCTTACCTTTCTTTAGAGCACTGTCTATGTAAATTTTCTTGAGAATGGTGCCCACGAGATAAGATCCTTCGTGTTGATCCATTTCTCCATTCTCAATACGCTGCAACACATTCAAGAACTGGTTGAGTAACTTAAGGTCAATCTCATCATTTTTCACCTTGTTGTAAATATCTGAGTAGTTGGTGAAGAGAAATTCGCATTCACTGATTCCCTCCTCGTGTACTTTGACAAGGTCTCCCTTATGTTTGAACTTTAGTTGCTGTAGTATACGAATGTCTTGAATGAGCTTTTGACTGTGGCGCAATTCGCGGATTTTTTCGGTTTGGTCCGTTACATCGTTGGCCTCTATCATCTTTTTTAGCTGGAGTCGTTGACTATCATCCATTATCTAACTATACCATTATACGAGATATATATCTATATTATTGTATTGGCAAATAATTAAATCGCAAGGTACTATATACTCTCTTGTCTTGTTATTACACAATGACCAAGAAATACCAGAAACACAGAAAAGGCGGTAGCAGAAAAAAACGTTCTATGCGAGGAGGCGATGATGGTTATGGTGCAGGTTCTCAAGGTATGCAGACGAAACCCATTGAAGCAAATGACCAACAAGAAGCTGCGGCAAATAGACAAAACGAAGATAATGAAAGTCTAGCTGCTGCAAATAACGTTCAGGGAACACAAAACGGTGGCAGTTCTGCTTGTGCTGCTGCGCCACCAACACAGAGTGCTCCTGTAGGAAACGTGAAAGCTGTTAGCATAGATAGTCCTGCACATGATGATGCCGCTGGGGAATACTCTACTGGTGCGCAAGTTAGTGCTAATCAAACTGCAGCAAATCAAGGTATGGAGAACGCTAGCACTGACACTCCTCCTCCTATGAATGGAGGAAAAAAGAGACGCACTAAAAAGAAAACCAGAAAGTCTCACCGTAAACGCAGTCACAAGAAGTCACACAAGAAACGTAAAGGTAAAAAGTCATCTTCTAAACGTCGCCGAAAGTAAACAATTAATTCATGAACGCGCTATAAAATACTATTGTTGAATACCCAATAATATTTTACTTTAGTACTATAAGTAAGCAGTACTCAAGATATGCCAAAAGGAAATGACTGGTTTAATTTTATATATGTAACAGTGGCCTATGTGGCTCTAGCCACGGGTATGATTCTGTTTGTAGCTATTGAGGATATTCGTGCCAATTGGCCGAAATATAGATGCAACCCTGTCTACATGCCACTATCAAAGAATGTGTCTCAGGACTTTACATACTGTATTCAGAATATGCAGTCAAATTATATGGGTGTATTATTAAAACCCATTACATGGATCATCAAGAACTTGGGTTCTATGGCCGAAGAAGTGTTTGGTTCTCTGCAGATGTTCCGCAAGATGATATACTATATACGAACTATGATTATGAAGATAGTCACAAGTATTATGGGCATTTTTGCCAACTTCATTATCCAAATGCAGAAGATGGCCATCGCTGTGAAAGATACAGTAGGCAAACTTATGGGTGTTTTAGTTTCCCTTGTTTACATGTTGGATGGTTCAGTGAAAACGATGCAGAGTGCTTGGGCAGGCCCGCCTGGTCAGATGGTTCGTTTTATGTGTTTCCGAGAAGATACTTTAGTTCCTATGTCTGGAGGAAAGAAAATGAAAATGAAGGACATATCTTTAGGGGACACCCTATACAGCGGAAAAAAAGTGCTAGCAGTTCTCAAGGTATCCAATGCCAACGACGAGCCCTTTTATAAGTTTGTAGGTAAAAATGGGAACAGCGATATCTACGTAACGGGTTCGCATTATGTTTTAGACGAGACTTCTGGGAAGTATATAATGACAAAGAATCACCCTGCGGCAGTTTTGACTAACGAGAAAGACTCCAGTTTCGCATGTTTAATTACTGAAGATCACACCATTCCCCTAGGCGATTACGTGTTTTGGGATTGGGAAGACGATATCATTCCCAACAAAGCGTGAGTATTAAGTCACAGTAAAGTTGGAACTTCATGAATATTATCCGTTTACAATATATGAGTAATATTCAAAAAAGTATAGATTACGTCAATAAGACATATGATAAGCTGTCTTACTTTGATGTTTATGGGGGGTCTGTTGTATTTTGTATCGTGTTAATTGTGGTAATTGTATTCTTCTTTTTTCACTCCAAAATACGTATGGCTATTGTTCCTATCCGAAACAACTGGCCAAAATATAGATGTAATCCCTTAGTCATGCCATTCGCAGCTTATATAGTTGAACCGAAAGACATTCCATGGTTGAAGTTTACAGGGAACAACTTTACATTTTGTGCGAATAATATTCTCACCAATATAGTGTCGTATTTCATGCTACCTATTCAGTTCATTCTCGTGCCTTTATTGTTTATGTGGAAGATCATTCTTCAAGTGATGCAAGCTATTCGTAAGATGATTTACTATATCCGAACACATATGACAAAAATTACCGAGAATATAATGAACCGAGTGTTTGGAGTTATGATACAAATCCAAAAGATGGTGATTTCTCTACGAGATTTATTTGCAAAAGTGCGTGGTGCCATGGTTGGAGCTCTTTACACACTTTTTGGAACTTATTTTGCCATCAAATCTGCGTTGGGTGCAATAATGGAACTATGTATTATTATTTTGATTTCTATTGCAGCAATGATTATTATTTTCTGGACAATGCCTTGGACGTGGGGTATTGCTGCTGCATTGACTACTATTTTCGTGATGCTTTCTATTCCGGTGATTTATATTATTGTGTTTATGGATCAGATATTGAAAACTCAACCGAGTAGTTCTATGCCGGGGAAACCACGAAAACCTGGAGGGTGCTTTGACGGTAATACAATGATTCAAGTGAAGACCGAAAAAGGTAAAAAAATAACCAAGCCCATAAAAGATGTAGTGATAGGAGATACTATACATAAAGGAGGCATCGTCAATGGTTTTATGAAAGTGTTGTTAAATAATGCTTCTGTTGGATCATTAAATGGTATAATTGTGACAGCAAGTCATTATGTGTTTCACGACAACAAATGGATTCGTTCAACCGAGCACCCTGACTACAACCCACTTCCTGATTATCATGAAAAGTATGTGTATTGTTTGAATACATCTACGAAGACAATTAATATAAATGGAACCATCTTTTCTGATTGGGATGATATGATAAAGATAGACGAGGTGTATCAGTATAACAAAAAATATAGTGAGATGTTCCAAGACTTTAACGAGTGTGACCAAGTAGATTTGCATTGTCCTGAGAACATTCATCGTAATTTTGATGGAGGTTTGGTAGGAGAAACACCTGTCTCTACCATAAATGGACCCAAACTGATATCAGATATAAGGGTGGGAGAGCAATTGGATTTAGGAAATATAGTGTTGGCAGTTGTGGAGATAGATGGACGAGATATAGACCAATATGTGACATATATAAACAAAGATCCTATGACTGGTAAAAATATATGTTTACGTGGTTCAAACAATATTATTTATACAAATGGAGTTACAAATATACTGAATAAGCCCCAACACACTACTATTGTTAGTTATAGCAATAAGAAAAGACTAGAATATAATAGAAATGTGTTGTATCATTTGGTAACAAGCAATGGAATTTTCGTAGTAGGAGAAGAGACTACTGTGTATGATTATAATTCATGTTTAGATTTTTTTGAGTGAATACTTGACACGTCACTTGTATAAAAAAATATCCACATAGAATATAGAGATTGGAATGTTAGGAATTAAATTAACGCAAACTATCATTGAAATAAATGCTTTGGGCCGAAACTATAAGCTATCTATTTTAAAGATATTGGCCATCTTGTTCTTAGCTTTTGTTATATCTGCATTTACATTTTGCTCATGTTGCACTTATACTCTTACAGACGTGATAGACATAGCTTTTGAGAAGTTTATGAATCTAATTAACGGAAGCACCGAAATGTCTGTGCGTGTTAAGACTATTAAAGAAAAAACTTGTGACTGTGACTCTCCATGGTACTCTCCTTGTGTAGTGTGGGGAAGCAAAGAAATCAAAGAGCAAAGCTGCAACAGTAAAGGAAGTTGTGAAAGCAAATCAAAAGTTAAAGGTGCAGTAGAAAGCGATACGAGTGAACGTTCTATTATTAAAGATTCTTCCAAAGAGTGTGATAAGGCCAACTGTGAAGACTGTCCTGCTCGTTTAGACGAAGCTGGTCAACCTAATAACGTGGTTGATCCATTTTATAATCGTGGAGGTAACCGCACTTTGTATTAATTTGATTATATGATATTTACTTGTTCATATCATATAATTGTTGTGAGAGTAGTTACTATTTATAAACTAAATTAAAACGTGGTATAACATTTTTCACAGTAAGTAACATTTGAACCTCTTTCAGGAGTCAATTCTATATAATCGTTTACAACATAGTCATGACAACAATCAGATTTCAAATGCATTTTTACAATAGAAATTAGATTTTCAATGCGTTTCAACGCTAGCGTATGTTCACCTCCTTGCATATTATGTATTTGCAACTTACATTTTTGCTCTTCCATCTCGGAGAGGATTTTTCTGTAGGACTCAATTCCCATTTCACTTGCATAACCATGTGAAGCGCGTTGTTCTTCTACTGTTCGTCTAATAGTAAATTGCTCTTGTTGTTGTCTGTATGATTCAATGTATCCTGACATTTCCGTTCACTATAGATAAAAAAGGTTTTTGTTTAAACCTTTTATATAATATAATGCAAGTCGTCAGTTAATGTCAAGATTAATATTTTATGTTACTGGATATGGTTATATATTACTATGATTTTTTACTTAAATATACATTGTCTGTGCTGACCAGCTCTTTTCTTCACGTTTGATAAGCTTGTCTACAACTTCCTTAGTTACAGTGAATGGGAACGACACCTCAAGAGACATTTCCTTCTGAAAGAGGTTGGTTCCTGGTTTCATTAGGCGGTATAGATTTAACTTGGTATATACTATTTCTAAACATCTCTTTAGATTTCTCACACCATCCTCCTTATCACAGAAGCTGTCTACAATATGACGAATAGTATCATCTGGAATAATGATGTCCTCTTCTTTAAAGATAACCTGCTGGCGAATCTTGGGAATGATATGTTTGTTGGAAATAACCATCTTTTGTTTGACGTCGTATCCTTTTGTCTGAATACGATACATTCTGTCGCGAAGGATAGGGTTAACTTTGCTCTCGTCGTTGTAACTGAAGATAAACAAACACTTACTCAAGTCAAAGTCTACCTCTGAAAAGTATTTATCGTGGAACTGCGAGTTTTGGGAAGTGTCTGTGAGATGAGTGAGGATACCTGCGATTTCTTCACCTTTGGGTGTGTCACTAATCTTGTCTAACTCGTCAAAGTAGATGACTGGATTCATACATTTGCTGTCAAGGAGAATCTGCACGATTTTTCCCCAAACTGACCCTTCGTAGGTGTAAGAGTGACCTTCTAGGAAACTACTATCTGTCGCGCCACCGAGTGCGAGGAACGCAAAAGGTCTGTCCAGAATCTTGGAAATACCTTCTTTGACGAGGGTTGTCTTTCCTGTTCCCATTGGGCCTTTGATGGCAATAGCCGAACCAATAGCTTGTGGGTTGGTAATAAGTTGACCAAGCATTTGCATAATCTGCATCTTTGCGTCATCTAAACCATAAACCGCGTCGTCTAATGTTTTCTGGGCATTTTCCATAAACTCGTGGCATTTGTCAACGCCGTCATTTATGTTTACGGGAAGCGTGCGAATTGTGTCAAATGGAATACGCATAAACGTATCCACCCAATTCTTTATCTTATAAAACTCACCGCTTCCTGGCTCCATATACTTTAACGAATCTAACTTTTTCAAGGCGATAGACTTGAATACGTGTGGGATTTTGGACTCTAGGAGGCTTATGCGGTAAGGAGTTTCTACGTTTGATATTTTATTGACTTCGCGAATCTCTTTAATAAGCTTGACCTGTTTATCACGCTCTAGTCCGTCAAAGAATGTGTAATCGTTTGTTTTTTCCTTATTTCGTAATAGTTTTTTAAATATACGAGCGTTCTTGTCTTTCTGCTTTTGCTCTTTGCGTTCCTTTTGACGTTCAGATTTTTCTATTTTACTTTTGTAATGTTCAATGCCCATATTTAACGACTCTTGCAAAAGCTTGTTCTTGGGGTTTTCCGCGCACAGTTTGCGCATAGTTGTCAAGACTGCGTTTGCATCTGCTTGTGAGGTTGAGCTAGAAGATCCGGTGGTGTCTTTTGACTTTTCTTTGGAATCTGATGTAGACTCTTTTTTTTCTGCAGTGGTCTTGCTGCGTGTTATTGCTCCGGCTCTGTGAGCCCGACTACGTTTCTTGGGCTCAGGAATCCACTCTTCTTCCTCCTCCTCTTCTTCCTGTTCGTCGTCTTCGTCGTCTTCATCTTCGTCATCCTCCTCTTCCTCTTCTTCTGAAGAATCAGATACACTGGAAACGCTTACATCTTCGTCTTCAGAAGAATACTCAGACTCGTCACTGTCATCGTCATCCCATTCGTAATCCTCGTCTTCGTCTTCGTCATACTCTTCTCCACCAATTGTGAAGATGATGTTGTAATCACCAGAACTTCCTCCGGATTTGGCTTTGGGAACGCGGCGCTCTTTCTTAGACTTTTTACGTGGGTCTTCTGCTTCTTCCACTTCTACTTCGGCTTCTTCGTCTGCATCAGACTCTTCGTCGTTTTTCGCCTTACGCTTTGATTTAGAGGCTGTCTTTTTTGTATTGGTTACAATCTTGTTTTTCTTTGTTGTTTTAATTGGTTCGTAGTCTCCACTACTATTCTCACCTTGACCTTCGTCATCGTCATCTTCCTCATCACCATCTACGTCTATCTTCAGCGCCTTTTTCAACTTATTTCCAGCATCAACCTTTTTCTTCATATGCTGAGATGGAAATAGTTTACAGAGAAGTTTGTGATATTCCATTTGGTCAACCTCTCCTTCTTCGTCGTGGTCATCGTCTTGCGATTCTGTAGAGGAATGGTCATCGTCGTCAGGACTGGAGCGTTTCTTTTCAAGAGTTTTCTCGGACTTAGTGGAAGTCGTTTTCTTGGTGTCCTTAGACTTAGAGTTCGTGTTGTTAGATGATTTGTCAGTGCGTGCCATTATCAATGATGTAGTTATATATAATGATTCGTTTAAATAGTGTTCAATTTACATTGTGAATGAAAATAACTGACGCGCGTAATATACTATGTATACACGTACATAAATACTAACTACGTGTCCATTTTGACTATGTTATTATAATACTCATCTGATAGTTCACAACCTTTAAAGTTTCTGTTTGTGTGTTTGCTTGCGAAATAAGTAGTTCCTCCTCCAAGAAAAGTATCTACGACAAGGTCGCCTTCGTTGCTATGTTTCAGAATAAGATCCTCAAATAAATCCAAACTTTTTTGAGTAGGATGAAATCTCTTTTTTCCACCTTGAAGAGGGTATTGATATATTCCTTTATCGTATTTACTATTGAAAGTAGGTTTCGCGCCTTTTATACCCACGAGTGCGATTTCCCGACAGTTTGTCAAATAGTTAGTAGATGAATTCAATGGTTGCGGGTTGGTTTTTATCCATTCAATGAACCTGATTTGCTTGAATTTGTGTTTTTCCATAATTTCTTTGAGTTGAGTGATTTTCCATAAATCAAAGAACATAATCATAGTGCCGCCCTTTTTGAGTTTTTTGTAGTATGTTTCCACAAACTTATCTAGTGTTTCCATCGTAAAGCCGGAGTCCCATTCTCCGTAATCAGTTTTTACACAGTATTTCTTTCCGTATATACTACCATATTTCATATAATTGTCTTTGTTTGTGTCGTCTTCAATAGAATGTTCAAGTTTATAATTTACCCATTCCTCTTCTGATTTCACTTCCCCACCTCCAGCTTCCTCGTTCTTTTTTACGTTATTGTAGTGTGTATTCATACCACTGTCTCGGGAAATAATGTAAGGAGGGTCAGTCAAAATAAGATCTACGCTATTATCCTCTACGTCTTCCTGTAAAAAAAGTAACCCATCTTTGTTCTCAACATTCCAATGCAGTTCAGTAGTTTCTGATTTTGTTTCTGTTTCCATAAGTAAAATTACAGTTTGTACTTATAGAATACACCTAGATACGTTTAACCTAGTTTATTTGATATATTCCTTGTAGAGTACGTATGTTAAGAACACACCAAAGAAATTTTTAGAAAATAGATCTAGGATGTTATAGAACATATTTTTCCATTCGTATGACATCAATGCTGCTATTCCGTAGAGAGACCAGAAAAACACAAATAAACTAAACACAGATAGAGTTCCGTCTACACCTTTGACGTAATTTTCATAAATCAAATAAAAGTAAATGGAGAAGAAGATGAATCCTATAGACACAGATGTCAGGGTGTTGAGTATACCTGCTTCGCCTAGATATCCGCTTATCAACATAAGTGCATTGAGAATACACACAATTAAAATGAGAGCACCCTCTGTTTTTAAGAGGTAAGACAAATCAAGCGTTCCTGTATATTTCGCGGTGTTTTTGTAACGTATATAGACAAAATAACCTATCAAAGTTATAAGCATTGTAGGTGTTGTAAACATCCAATCGTAATACCTTTTGGGTGTGATATTTTTTACTTGAAGAAAATTGTAAGCTAACCAAAAGTAAAAGATAACTTCTACAACTTGGACAGCAAGTTCTGTATAGATGAGTTCTCGTAGTATTTTTGACTCTGCTGACGTTTTATATTGGAGAATCCATACGTTACCAATACCAGTAAGAATCTGTATAATTAAGGAAGCGTATACTGTTGCTTTTAATAAATTAGCAATGGGCATTGGTCAGGTGTATATATTATATATGACATAAGAATATTTTTTTGCATTTATATGGTGAAATATAAACCTGTTCGTAATTTACAACTAACATGGATAACTTGGGAGCGGCACCATTCACCAAGGAGTTTTATATTCATACCTACAAAAACCCAGAATATCTTCTCTTTCTAGAGGAATCTAAGGTCAAGTCTTACTTTAGAAAAAAACATCACCTTCATGTGATAGAAGCTTTTAAAGAAAAGAACATTCACCTCGTCCTTGTTCCAAATTTAAGCAGGAGAGAAACTTACCAATGCTTAAGCAGACCAAATCCCTTCTTATATTTAGATCCCAAATACATTGATAGTGAGGATCTTAATGAGGTACTTTCTAAACAGGGTCGTGTAGTTCATTATGACGATCTTCAATATCCATCATTTGGTCAGTTGTATATTTTGTTTGACGTAAATAATTTTGAGAACGAGAACATAATTAAATATTACACGATAGATCGCTACTTCTTCCAAATGAAGTCATACGTTCACAATTTTCTTATTTTTTTGGCACAAAGTTTTGGAGCAGATGAAATCAAATGGTCTTTGTCATCTCAGGTATCTACACATGATACCAACGAAGTAAATGTTTCTGCGGGTTCACATGGTGTAACTGGCGAGGCAGGAGGGACTTCTGGTAACGATACTGAAAACAGGATGTCCAGTGATTTAAGACTTACATATGATAACAACGGAAGCGAAATATTTTTTGAAACAACTACAAACGAGCGTCCATGGTGTGTGAAAATACAAAAAATTATCAATGATTCTAATGTTCCATATGATGTGATTAAATATTGGAGAAACGATAAAGTGATGGAAAAGTTTTTAAAGAACAATAGATATTTTAGATATGAGTTTTACAAAAATAATGAATTTTTGGTAGACTTTATCCGTAAACGTCAAAATGGAATGAACTCCATCAATCACGAGGTTGTATTTTACGATAATCACCGCACCATATTTAACTATTATAATTCTCTCGGCGTCACACATTTGGCTAAGATAGGATTGTCATTTTCACATGAACATTCTTCAAGCACATATAATACAACTTTATATCGTGTAACATTTTACGACACGGAAGAGTTAGAGATCAAGACGTTACAGACTAGTATCATCGAGGAGAAGTCTATTTCTCAGTTGAAAGAAGAAGGTGATACTGCCATCAGTAAGATTCGTGAAAAGCAAAGTAAATGGGAGCAGGATAATCAGAAAGCAATGAAATACAAATACAATTATTATAACTTTATGAAAAAGCTTCAAATCCGACTATTTACCCAAGAAGATGCTAAGAAAAAACATGAACAGGATAGACTAGCAAAGTTGAAGAAACACAAGAAAATTCCACATAAAAAACCCTTTCATGGAAATAGGAATAGAGCGGCGAGACATCCTTCTGGCGGAGGATTACTAGGGTGTGGCTGTTCTTATGAGTCAACAAAGAATGTACATGACCCACAGGAATATGATCCAAACCGACATGTTGACTACGGAGATCCACACAAATTGTTTGTAGAAGGAAACGTGGAAAATGAGAAACAGATAGACAACATACGTGCTGAATTAGATGTAAAATACAATATGTATGTTATTCTTCAGAAATACAATCGGTATTTTCATATACAGGAAAAACAACTTCGTGAAAAAATTGGAGGGATTGGTAGCGCCGACTTCTCGTTACTGGAAACAGATTCAGAATGTGGAGATGGCACTGGAAGTGAAGAGGAGGTACGTCAAGCTAAGCAGAAAAGAATGGAGAAACACGAACAAGCAAGAATCAAACAGCAAAAAATAACGTTTCTCAAAGATTTACTGCACTGTTTTTATACATTAATTGAGGATAGCAATATTGACAAAAATCCCGATGATCACGAAAAAGATGAAATTCAGAGTTTTAAGATGGATACTTATGTTGAAAAAACACCAGACGAGTATCTCTATATAATGGTGGAAAACATAATGAACTCAATAGACATAAGGAAGGCTATGGATGAGTACTTGTGTGATATTCGTCATCTTACTAGATATATTGAATTACCTTCTTCAAACAGCAAAAAGAGTGGGAGAAAAATGGATATGTTCATGGAATGCAGTTTTATCTGCGAGTCAGACTATTATCAATCTCTTTCTAAGGATAAACAGGCACGTATTAACAAAGATATCTTGTCTGTCACGAAAGGTTATGATAAATATGATATTCAGCAAAAAGAAATTAAACAGCAGAAAATAGAGGAAGAAACACAAGATATAGAGTTCATTCGTGTATCTAATAAACCAGATGGTGGAAATTATGCAAGTTGCGACGGGTGTTATGTGCGAGATGAAAATTACAAAGTTAATGGAACCCCAGTATTTATAAACGAATATAAAAGTAGGTTTATTGCCAGGTCTGGAAGCACGTGGATTATTACTGGAACACAATGGATGGAAGCTATCGTAGAAGAGTCAATGGAGAAATCTAATCATTCTTTTGGAGGCTTTCATGCAAGCACGAATACATCTAATTCTATTATTACTGCAACTTGGAAAGACTACGAGATTTTTGTATCCAGTGCTAGTGAAGTTGTAAAGACTTATAGACATCTTTGTCCTTCAATGTCAGAACGCGCACTTGCCTTATCGTCAAGTGATGAATCAAGTGATGATATTCCTAAAGAAGAATCTTATGGGGATAATGATACGAATGAACCAGAAAAATCCAATACAAGTGCAGAGAATGATGTAAATAACGAAGAAAAACACAATAAACGTAAAGGATTCATGTCATTGTTTGAATCAGATAGTGAAAAAACTAATGTGGGCATGAATATTGATTCACTGAAAGAAGAATCAGGAGAAGATATGAACAATATTATTCTTACTGAAGAACCAGAAGAATCAGACGAAGAAAAACAACAAGACAAATAGAGTTATTTAGATATTTTTATTAAACTTGATGTTGATTGCTCTGTTCGTTTTGTATTTCTAGTTGCATTTGTAAGCTGTTAATAGTTTGACGTAACTCGCGGATTTCATTTTTTTGTTTTTGAATAGAACGGACCATCTCATCTGTTGGATAATCTATATCAAGTTGATTAACAAAGTCAAGATCCAATGATAATAATAATGCCCGTGATAACTTAGCTATATCCTGTTGACAACAACGAGCGCCTTGTTCTGTATAGTATGTTTCTTGACCTTTCCAATACCTGATTAATTTTTCAATATCGCAATACCTGATCGATTTATATAACTGAAATGGAATAGTGATTTCATGGTAGATATCAGAATCTATATACGTATTAATATCAAAGTCGTTTTCTAGTAATGTTCTAAGAAACTCGCTTTTCAGTGCCTCGTTATACGACAAGATAAATATATCTTTCTCATCATCTTTGCATACTGAATATGGAAAGCGTAATCCAATAGTAACTCTTTTAATGATATTATTTGTGTTTTCAGTCATTATATAATTAACCACCTGATTATTTTATAACTAGGTGGTTAATTTATGTTATTCTTCAATTTTCAAATTTAAAACTTATTGCAAATTGATTCTCGAAACAATCTAAAAATAGTACGTTATAATAAGGAAGGTAACATGTCAAACGAACAGAACGTGGTCCCCTCAAGAATTCTTGGTATTCAGTTTAGCATCCTGTCCCCGGATGAAATCCGCAACTCCTCCGTAGCGGAAATCACGAGCAGAGATACTTACATCAATAACAAACCTGTTATTGGTGGACTATTTGATCCCAGAATGGGTGTTCTGGAACCTGGTCTTGTCTGTCTTACAGACGGTCTAGATTATCTTAAAACGCCTGGTTACTTTGGTCACATTGAGCTCGCCAAACCAGTATACTATATTCAATACTTACAAACAGTAATAAAAATCTTACGATGTGTATGTTTTAAATGCAGTAAACTAAAAATTTCCAAGGAAACTTATAGCAACGCGTTGAACTACGTAGGTGATGCTAGGTGGAAGTATGTATTTGGTATTGCTAGCGGAGTTAAACGCTGTGGTGATGAAACTGATTGTGGATGTGGTTGCGTTCAACCCAGAAAGATTCAGAAAGAGGGTCTTGCTACTATTGTCGCAGAGTGGAAACAAAATGATGGTGCTGCACCCATTACCATTAAATTAACACCTGAAATGGTTCTTAAGATTTTGAGACGTATTTCGGATGAAGATGTTGCATTTATGGGTTTCAGTCCTAAATGGTCTCGTCCTGACTGGATGATTTGTCAAGTGTTAGCTGTTCCTCCTCCACCTGTGCGACCTTCAGTCAAACACGATGCTCAGCAGCGTAGTGAGGATGATTTGACACACATCTATTGTAACATTATTAAGACAAATAAAACTCTTCAAGAAAAGATAGATAACAATGCTGCCGGAAATATTATTGAGGATTGGGCAACTGTTCTTCAGTATTATGTTGCTACCCAAATAGACAACAAGATTCCCGGTGTGGCTTCGGTCGCACAGCGTTCTGGTAGACCTCTCAAATCTATTAAAGACCGTCTCAACAGCAAGACCGGTCGTATGAGAGGTAACTTGATGGCAAAGCGTGTAGATTTCAGCGCACGTTCTGTCATTACTGCTGATCCTAATATCTCTATTCGTGAGCTTGGTATTCCTATGAAGATTGCCAAAAACATTACCAAACCTGTGAAAGTGAATGAGCGTAATCGCGATTTCCTAATGAGTTTGGTGATGAATGGTCCGGATGTTCACCCAGGTGCTAAGATTTTGGAGAAGAAGAATGGTAATTCTATCACATTGAGGTATGTTGACAAATCTACCCTTGAATTGGAAGACGGGGATATTGTTCATCGTCATATGATGGATGGAGATCCTATCCTATTTAACAGACAACCTACGTTGCACCGAATGAGTATGATGTGTCATATTGCCAAGATTATGAGTCACGGCGACACATTTCGTATGAATGTTGCCGATACGAAACCATATAATGCCGATTTTGATGGTGATGAGATGAACTTACATATGCCTCAAGATGTGGAAGCAGAAACTGAGTTGCGAAACTTGGCGGCTGTGCCTTATCAGCTTATCAGTCCTGCTAACAACTCTCCTATTATCGGTATTTATCAAGATTCTATGCTTGGATGTCACTTGTTCTCCCGTGAGAATGTGACATTTGATAAGCGTCGTGCAATGAATATACTTATGATGTCTACAAAGATAGACGAAAACAAGTTGTTGGAGCTAGACGATCGTGTAAGCAACTTTGATTTGTTGTCTCAGATTCTTCCTCCTTTATCCTTAAAAAATAAGGGAGTAGAAGTAGTGAATGGACGATACGTTCAGGGTCAAATGGATAAAAAGACACTTGGTGGCGGAACCAGTGGTCTTATCCAACGCATCTGCAATGATTTTGGAAACTCGGCAGCAAGTAACTTTGTAGATGATATTCAGAATATCGTGACTGAATACTTGTGCACTGCTGCGTTTAGTGTTGGTATCAGTGATCTACTTTCCAATGCCAGCACCACTAAGGAAATCATTAAGGTCATCGAAAACAAGAAAAACTCCGTGAAAGATTTAATTGATCAGACACAACTAGGAGTGTTTGAAAACAATACCGGCAAGACAAACAAGGAAGAGTTTGAGACACAAGTCAATAATATCCTGAATCAAGCCACTTCAGAATCTGGTAAAATTGGATTGGATAACCTTTCCAAAGGAAACCGTTTTGTAACCATGGTAAAAGCTGGTTCTAAAGGCAGTGATCTCAACATATCATTTATGATCTCTTGTTTGGGACAACAAAATGTAGATGGAAAACGTATTCCTTACGGGTTTGAGAACAGAACCCTCCCACATTACACCAAATATGACGATAGTCCTAGCGCTCGTGGATTTGTAGAAAGTTCTTATATTAACGGATTATCTCCCCAAGAACTCTTCTTCCACGCTATGGGTGGTCGTGTTGGTTTGATAGATACGGCTGTAAAGACTTCTACTACTGGATACATTCAACGCAGACTTATCAAGGGTATGGAAGATTTGATGGTCAGTTACGATATGTCTGTGCGCACCAACAAGGGGAAGATTGTTCAGTTTAGTTACGGAGACGATAACTTTGATCCTATTCGCGTTGAGAATCAACAACTTCCTTTGATTGGAATGAGTATCCAAGACGTTTACGCTCATTACAGTATTCCTGACGCAAAGGGACGTAACAGTGTCTTGAGTGGTATTTACGACAAAGCCACAATGAAGCGTCATCGTGGAGAAGTTGGTGAACTCAATGATAAAAACAAGTTCTACATAGATATGATGATTGAGAAACGTAGAGAGGTGATGGTGAATATCTTTAAGAACAAGAACGAGACGGTTGTTAACTGTCCGGTTGGATTTGCTTACATTATCAACAATATTGTGGGACAACTCAGTATCACTGGTTCCTCTATTGTTGACATCACACTTATGGAGGCATACGGAATCATTGAAAAGGGATTTGAGATATTACAAGGTATTCGCTGCGCTCCTCCCAACGACTTGTTTAAAACTCTTTACTACTTTCATCTATCTCCACACTCCCTCGTGGTTATTAAGAGAATGAACCGTTCTGCAATTGAATTGCTTATTGAGACAGTTATTATGACTTACAAGAAAGCTATTGTCAATCCTGGTGAAATGGTAGGAATGATTGCTGCGCAAAGTATTGGTGAACCTACTACCCAGATGACTTTGAATACTTTCCACTTTGCCGGTGTGGCATCTAAGTCTAATGTAACTCGTGGCGTGCCTCGTATTGAAGAAATCTTATCGCTTTCGTCTGAACCTAAGAATCCTTCTCTTACGATTTACTTGAAACCTGAAGATGAAGAGGATCGTGAACGTGCACAAAGTGTTATGTATATGCTTGAACATACTCGTCTCAAAGAGATTATCAGCAGTATTAACATTTGCTTTGATCCCAACGATCAAAACACACTTATTGAGGAAGACAAGGAAACTATTTCACAATACTACGAGTTTGAGAACATCATCAACGAATGCAACGAAGATTGTGATGTTCCAGAAGCTGAGAAGTCTAAGTGGATTGTGCGAATGGAACTCAACGCCGACGTGATGCTTGATAAGAATATCACAATGGAAGACGTGAACTTCGCAATTAAAAACAGCTACAACAACGAAATTAGTTGCGTATATTCTGATTACAATGCAGATAAGTTGATCTTTCGTATTCGTATGAATGAGGTTGTTAAGATGAGTTCCAAGGATAACAGTAACACCAAATCAAAGACTCAGCCTCTGGACCAATCTGACCATATTTACAAGTTGAAGAAGTTTCAGGACGAGTTGATGAATAACATTGTTCTTCGCGGAACTAAGAAGATTGACAAAGTCATTATGCGAAAAATCAAAGACAATATGGTTGAAAAGAATGGAACCTATGAGAAGAAGGACATTTGGGTTCTTGATACTGTGGGTTCCAATCTTATTGACATCTTGGCATTGGATTTCATTGATTTCAGTAAAACTTTCAGTAACGATATTATTGAAACGTATAATATCTTCGGCATTGAAGCTGCTCGTCAAGCCATTTACAATGAGTTAGTTGACGTCATTGAGTTTGATGGAACATATGTCAATGCCCATCACTTGGGTCTATTGTGTGACAGAATGACTTATACTAACAAGATGATCTCTATCTTCCGCCACGGTATTAACAACGACAATATCGGTCCTATTGCTAAGGCATCCTTTGAAGAGACACCCGAGATGTTCCTTCGCGCCGCCAGACACGGAGAGTTGGATATGATGCACGGCGTATCCGCCAACATTATGTGTGGTCAAGAAGGAGCTTTTGGAACCAACAGTTTCCAAGTATATCTTGATATGAACGAGATGCAAAAGGTTGACGAAGCAGTGAAGTATGACTCTATGACACAGCAAGAACGCATTGAGAGTATGTATATCAAGAAGCCTGCTACGGATGAATGTGACACGAATAATCTGATTATTCAGAATAATGTAAATAATATGAAGACTGTAGATGGTGGAGGAGACGATGACTATAACCCTGGATTCTAATTCAAAAAACAAAAATAAATAAATTAAGATAATAAACATATTACATACTGTATTTTTAATGCAATATGTAATAATATCTTTTATTAATGTATAATATCATTGCCATGGCATATCTTTCTGGAACATTTAAGATGCTACTTGTAGCATTTCTTTTAGTGAATGCTATATTCTGGGGATTATATCCTCACTCTACACACTGTTCTCTAGCGGCTATGATGGGAGTGAAAAATTGTCCTGCTCACTGGATTCATGTATATGTGATGGGTCTTGGTTCATTTATATTAGCCCTTTACATAAAACAAGGAGGGGCTGGATTATTTTAATGTATCTATTATATAATAACAATTCATATGTCTGATACAACAAAATATTGTCATTGTATTGAATGTAAAGCAAACCCACGTCTTCGTAAGAAGACCCCCAAAGAGGAAGAAATACTTAGAACATTACGAAAAACAGAAGAAGAGAGACTTCAGGAAATAACCCAGAGAGAACATGATTTTCTAATGAAAGAAAAAATGAAAAAACGTGATACAAATACAAAAGGTCCAAGTTGGTCACGATAAGAACGAAAGCATATATGTTGTTAATTTATTACAAGATATATACTATGTAAACCAGTTAAAGATGTCACCACACAAATATGTAACAACATTTTAATATGTCATACACGTTTCTTAACATTTGCAGAAACGTTTTAAATATTCCCAATTTGGATATGGATGTTTCCAGCTTTAAAATCCAAGATTGTACATCCGATATAAAAAAAGAAGATATACATTTTTACAACACATTTTTAAATCCGATGATGTATTCGTGGAGTTTGTTAATAAACAAAGACAATTGTAATGATAAAATGCACAAAGGTGTATCCGAAAAGATGAAAAAGTTTGATTATTTGTATACACATTCAAATACCTGGTTTGCACCAGTATCAAAAGAATCTATTGATACACATAGAGAATCACTAAATAAGTTTTACAAATGTCAAAGCCACTATCATGCATTGATTAAACTTTCTCAAAAAATAAGACACAGATATGCGAAGGTAAAGAATACATCGGATCTTTTACTTATGCCTATTAGTGAACACGATAGAGGAACTTATCCTCATGTAGAAAACGGAGTAAAGTATATTTTCCGCGTTACAGAATTGCGACAAATTATTGTTACATGTATTGCAAACACAGAATCTTTCTTTCCCGAGAAGTTGGAGATAAAGAATCCGTATAGTAACATGTTACTATCTGAATCTGTGCTTTACAACTTCTACTTTTTTATGAAGACACAGAACTATTCTATTCCTGACCTTGTTCATGGATATTTCTTATGTGGACTTGACTATGATAAGTATTTGAGTAAATACGAGATTCTTATTCGCGATTATGCCATTGAACAAAAGATAATGCGTGGTAGCGTAGATAAATTGTATCCATTGGTATTCCGTATGTTAATTCAATACAGACACGTTATTTCTACCGTGAAGATTTCCTATGGATTTCCGAAAAAGGATCTGGTAGAGATTATGCGTCCGTATCTCTTGTTGTATTATTATCATCTTTACTACGCACAAGATTTTCCTAGACGTTACGAGTCCGAAGAAGAATTATGTGATAGGCTCAAATACTTTTCTAGGTGTAATCCATGTTTTGGACAAAGAACAACTAGAAAAACAAACACATTTGACATGACATGTGATAAGATAACAGTTTCGTATAATTCATCACACCCTCATTTTTACAAGGACAATTATAAAGATCCCAGACCAATGTGTGTAAAACAATCAATTGACATGGATTCAGAGGATGACTTTTTATTTAATAAAATAACCCAGCTTAAAAAAAGAGGTATATGGAATGATCAATACACAGATGAAGACAGTGATGAAGACCATGTAACAAACTATTACACGCGTTATAGTCGTTCAACTGTTTCCCGAACAACAAGTAGTAGAAGAAACCGAGATGGAAGCTCAAGAAGTCCTGCTAGAAGAGACATGGTATTACGTCAAGATAGCGAGGACGAAGAAGAAGCTGAGTTTACTGCACAACCTCCAGAGACGATACGTGAAGCAATTCGTCGTGAAACACAACGAAATCTTCACTCCGGTCTTTCAACTCTTTACGATACCGGTGACGAAGATGAAGAAGATGGTGAAGTTCCACTTCCCCCGCCCACACCACAACGTCATCCTCAACCAATGTATTCTCGTGGACGTTCTCCTAGTTACGATTCAACTGAACATGGGATTGATTCGTCGGGGAATATTCTTTCTGATACAATCAATCCAAATAATGAAGAGATAAATGAATCGCAAACAGAACCTCCTTCTTATCAAAGCGCAATAGATGTTAGTGGTAATGCACAAGTAAATATTAGATTGAATCCAGATCTTATTAATCAAGAAATACGTGAGAACTATTTTAGATCGTATAATAATACACTGGCTAATAGCGAACATAATCATACGTCAAGTTTACTTCTCCCTAGTGTCATTGAATCTATGCGTTTGGAACTAGAGCGTTTAACTAGAGAAAGAACTCAGCTTTCCAGAGATGTAGAAAACGAGGTTCGTAACACTAATATTGATGCATCCTTAAATACAATAACTACACCAATGACAAGTTATTCTCGAAGAAGACGTATCGTTCGTGCCAGATTTCGTAATGTAGATTCCAGTAATAATGAAGTAACTCATGAATCACAATCTCTTTCTGAACAATCAACCCAAGAGGCTCCATCTACTCCTATTCTTTTAGAGGACGACGATGAAGAGGAAGAAGAAAACCAAGAACAAGAAGATAGTGTGGAAATTGATTCTCAAGATATAGTGGAAACGCAAGAGTTAGATAATATACCAGAATCAGATACACCGGATACTGTTGATTATTCAATGGATATAGAAACACAGGAAAGCGAAAACACAAGTAGTTCTGATAGCGTAGAATCAGCGTTACCATATGAACCAAACAACTACAGCTCACAACAAAGTGATGAAAATGAAGTTCATGGTGATTCGGATAATACAAATACATTCAGTGAAGATTCATCTAGTGAATGTCAAGAAACTCAATGCAGTAGTTCTTCCGACGAAAAAGAAGAGGCAAAAAATGCAGATAACCGAGATGCTAATGCTGCATGGATAAAAGAACAAGAAGAAATAGACGCGTGGTATTTTAGTCGTGAAGATCGAGAGGGATATCGTGAAAATACAGTCACTATCACCTCTGAATCTCGTGATGAAGATGAAAATACACAGAATCAACAAGATGATAAGAAAGATACAACAAAAGAGACAGATTCAGATGCCAAGCCTAGTTTCTCTATTCGTGGAATAGATGGTCAAAGACGAGAAGTTACATTTACAACTGTTACTCCTAATGTGAGTCATACTAATCCATTTCGCTCTGTAACAATTGAAAACAACCCCGAGTTTATCAGGAGACTTGACGAAAGACTCCGACAACAATATTTATCAATGGGAATGACAGAGGAAAATTGGCAAGAAGCCAAAGACGCTAATAGAAACAGACATCCGACTAGGTGGTTTGGTCTTGACGATGGTGAGGGTGATTACTGATAAGTATATATTGTAATTTGTATATTGTAGATAACACAGATATTATACCTATAAACATAAATATAAACATAAGATATTTATGTATATATAATACTTATGTCTGCAACTCTTATAAGTTACTCATGTCCTGTGGTTAAAGATGAAACTAAGAAACAAGGTAGTGTTCAGGATTTGATTGCGTTCTGTGCACGCGTATCTAATCCTGAGAATCAACATAATACTGCAACGAACGAAAAGCTTATTCGGTATTTAATTAAACATGACCACTGGTCTCCTCTAGAAATGGCAAGCGTGTGTATGGAAATAACAACTACTCGTGATATCGCGCGTCAAATAATTCGTCACCGTTCCTTTTCTTTTCAAGAGTTCTCACAGCGTTATGCGGTTGCAGAAAACTTTGAAGATAGAGAAGCACGTCTTCAAGATAAGAAAAATCGTCAAAACAGTGTGGAGACAGATAATGCCGATTTACAAGAACAGTGGAAATCTAAACAGGAAGAGCTGATTGATCATTCAAAATCTGTATATTCCTGGGCTCTAGAAAACGGTATTGCTAAGGAGCAAGCACGTGCTGTTCTTCCCGAAGGTAACACTCAATCCACACTGTATATGAATGGAACTCTTCGTTCATGGGTTCATTACATTCAATTGCGTAGTGGAAATGGAACTCAAAAAGAGCACCAAAAGGTGGCTATTGCATGCGCAGAAGCAATCAGAGAAATATTTCCTATGATTATGGAGTTTGTTACACAAGAGGAATCTGGGTAAATATGAAAATACTCATATTTGTATAAAACATTTCAAATATGAATAAGCGTAAAGTTATTTATAGTCCAGAATTAATGGTTTCATCCTCCTTCTCTTCGTTTCCCTCAGTGAATCCCTCACTGGCAGGAAGAGAGTTGGAGCACATGCTGTAAAGAAGACGAAGCACAAAGAAGTGAACGGCAATAGCAGCAAGTTGAAGAAGTTTGTTGGGTAAGTTGCTCTTCAAGAATCCACTAAAGTTCTTGATGTTTTGAATACCAGAGAGAGCAAAGTCAGCTACGCTGAGAGTACCGATGATCAAGTAGATAACCATGAGGTAGTAAAAGTAATCACAATACTTTCTACCAAGGTCGGGTTGTAGTATATCCTGAACGTTTCCTAGCATTATACTATACCTAAATATAAAATTCAATAAATCTCTACATTTATTTTTCTTCCTCTTGTTCCATAGGTTCAGGTTCAGGCTCTTCTTCAAGTTTTTGAGAAGGGAGGTCAAGTTTCTTTGCTTTTTTTACAACTAATTTTTTCTTGGAAGCAGTAATGGATGCATTGTCTGTGTTAAAAGCAATGTTCTTGTCTTTATGTTTTACTAAATCTTTTTCAATATCAGAATAGTCAAATTCTTTTTTGTATTTCATTGTCATTTGAATAGGATTTGTTTCGTCATAAGTGTTTGTAGATGTGTAATTGGAACTTTTATGTGAACGTAAATTATTGAAATAGGTTGTTTTCAAAACAGACTGGGGAACTACTGTCTCGTTATCATTCAATTCAAACTGAACGTCTTTTATACTTAAAAAATGCGACGTGTCTAACATGAACTTTCTTATTCTTATGTAACGAATAAGCTGGTCTGCAATTTTTGTTATATATACAATTTCATTGTTGATTTCAGGAGACACAATATTGTAGCGTGGAATTATCAATATACACCTATCATTTTCTTCTGAGTAGACACACACCGGGTTATTTTCTGTGCATTTCTCTGACGTGCTATTTATACACAATGTAATATTAGATAACGAGGATATGTCAAGTTCGTCAGAAAAACGAATATAACTAGAAATTAACTGTTTTATTTTATCTGATATGTTCTCTAGTTTCCTTGAGTAAAGTGAGAACTTGTTGTTTATCTCTTTTTCTATATCATTGCGTAAATCTAAGTTTGTAAAGTCATTTAACAGTAATCGCACTGTGTTTCGAAACGCGTTAAAAAAGTTGGTTTCTAGTTTAATTTTATTTACATATTCTAGTCTCTCTTTATCTACGCCTGTTTTTTTCATTATTTGTGTATCTATAAAGGTATTTACAGGCTTTTCTTTGTTCTCCACATATCCTTTATGACGAATTACAGGTATATCGTCATTTGTAGAGGACAATGGAAGTGGTTGTGACAAAAGTATAAGTTGATTGGATATAGTCAGTATTCCAACAACCACTTCGTCTTCAACAAGTTTAAATGATGGGCGTATAGGAATGTCGTCCCCAAAATGATGAATTACTTTGTTTATAAACTCTACTGTAGTATTGTAATCAGAATATAAATCATCTTCGTCTAAAAATGCTTTCCCAAGACTATCACTTTTTATAGGAGCTGAAGGATAACAAGGTATCAGACCAGTAATATTTCCTATTTTAACTAATAATGCTACTGTTTTGTATGAGTAATTGAATACTTGTTTTTCTACTTTCACTGCAACATCTTTCTTTTTCATTAATAATTTGTAGAGACTTGATAAGAGAATCGCCTGTGTAAACTTGTATTCATCGCGCAGACTTTTTAAAGGAGAACATTTTTTCTGATATATCGGATTCACTATCTTTTCCAACATATCAAGTATCATAGAGTGTGACATTTCGTTTGTAATTACTGGACTATCTGACTCTTTTGTTGAGAAGTATTTTTGAAAATGAATAGACTCTGCTGTTTTTTTAAGAGAATACAATGGTTCATACAAAGCATCACGTTTTACTAATATAATAGTGGGTCTTTCTATATCAAACATTGTAGATGAATAATGATTAGATGGACAAAGTATTTCTACTTTGGTTGTTCCATCGTCATCCGGAATATTTAATATAACTAAGTTCGCACCATCAGGATGAGATTCGTGAATATCGGAATCACAAATAAAATCCCACATGTAAGTGTGGTCAATAAAGGTCGTATCTAGTATAATAAATGCTATGAAATTATCATAAGAACGAACAAGTCTAACAAAAGCATCGTGATTGTTTTCGCTGTAAAGAGGAGAATCTAAATGTTTAGATACGTCTTGTTTTTCAATGTTTGAAGAGTTGTAAAATTCGCGAATTAAATTGCCGTTTTGATAAGTGACGAATCTTTCTAAAGTTAACTTGGACAATAAGTATTTTTTGAACTCGTCCAAGGTTTTATTACTAGTTGGATTTTCGTAAAACATAACATCATTGATTGCATTTAAAAAACTTTGAGACGTATTTTTTGTATCTATTCCATGACGAAGAAGAACCAACGCGTTGTCTTTTATTTGCATATTGTGACTCTCTGTTAAATATTTGTTTGAGTATTCTTTAACAAAATGCTGAATCTCTATAGGTAGAAATCCCCATCTTTCTTTCGGAAGGGGATGCGCGCCTTGATCTAGAATACGCAACAACAATGGTTGTGAATCTTGTTTATCTTGATCAGTTTTTGGATTTTTGGTATTTTCTTTGACTTCCTCGTCTTGTATTTCAGAAGAACACTCTTTTCTCAAAACTATTTGGTCATCTCCATGACGCATTTTTTCTTTAAACTTAAAACAGCAAGGCATACACTTTCCTTGTGGATGTTTATCTCTGGACAAAAATCCAGGATACTGAGGCGCGTATTTTCCGTTTTTTCCTATTCTTTGTTTACCGGTGAACTCAAAAACAAAATTACCATCATCTTTTACTACATCTTGTCCACGAGGAATTACACCACCGCATGTAGGGTGTTCTTTCATTATATTTCCACTTTCGTCTTTCATGGGATTTCCGTCTGCATCTTTTTTAATGCGAATTTCATCTGGATGAATATAGGAATTAGTTTTTAAACACCAATATCGTGGACACGCATATACGTGTTTTTTCTTATTTGATGTTCCATAAGTAATAACATATCTATGATCTAATTGTGTGGCTTCGTCTATGATTTCATCTTGTTCTTCTTCACTTAAATCCCAGAAGGAATCTTCACCGTTTTCATCTTCATATCTCGCTATAATTCCATCTTTTTCCTTTTTCACTTCTTTTTCATATTCGTCCATTGTCATCACTACAGGTACTCGTCCATATGCTGAGTCGCAATGAGTAGAATAACCCTTATAATTACCATAGCTTTTCACCGGAATAAGATCTTCATCAAGTTTCTTTATAATACCAACAAATGGATTAGGTTTGAGTTTCAAACCTACAGGATGAGGTTTATCACCTCCTCCTGTTTGTGAGGATTCATCATCAGTATCATCTTCATATCCGGCATAATCTTCACTATCATATTCATCATCGCTTCCGTCAGGATTTTTTCCATAAATTAAATCCAATGCACTAACTAATGGAGCATCAGTTTCTTTATATTCTTCATAAACGATAGGTTGTGCTTCAGACAATAAGTCTACACCATCTTCCGTAATAACTATTTCTTCTTTTGAAAATAGGTTTTTTTCTGTGCTTGAAACTATATCTTGTTTTTTTATGTTTTCGTTTTGTGATAAAGAACATATGTCTTTTACGTTAGAGTGATATGTTTCTACTTGATTATGATTAAATATTAGATGTAATAATGAGTCCACATAGATATCTAATGGTTGTATGTAAAGTATATTATCAATACTGTTCACCTCTATACGTATCTTGCGTTCTAAAAGAAGAGACGGTTTTGTTAAGTTGATTATTTTTGAAGAAAAGCCAGGATTAGAACGAATGCGTGAAGTCTTTGTTCCTATTCCACCTGTTTCAATCGTCATTTCAGCTGCAACTTTGGCTATTAACTCTCTTGATTGATCTTCGTCTAATGAATGTGCGTCCATAAGACTTTTTACCAAAACGTCTCCTTGAAATCCTTCACGCTTCTTGATTTGCTCGATAATAAATGCTTCTCTACTTGTCATTTTATTGAAGTTTGATACTTTACGATAACGCATACTAATACCATTTCTAGCATTAATATTATTGGAATTAATTATAAATGCTGGTGTTATACAATTTTGAATAGAATGTAATTCAAAATCCGGAGCTTGGTTTTCAATGTTAATATCGTATGCATAATGTATTTGAATAATGTCAATGTTAGATTCAAACAATCCTGTAAAGTTGTCAAACTGATACCCACTTTGGAGAAAGAAATCAGATATATGTTCAATAATAGGGGTTATATACTTTATAGTTACATTTGTGACTTCTTGTAAACTTATGGGCTTAACTGTTTTTACGTGTATAACTGTTTCACCGTTCTCTAAGAAATCACAAAATAATTCAAGTCGTGTTTCGGAATCAATATTCTTATCATCTGCAGTATTGATGTAGAGAGACAAACCTTTAGTCTTTCCCATGTTATTTATCAAATACATTATTTTTGACTTTGGTAACATAGGAACGATTCGGTTGTCACTGCTTTTTGTTTCTCCATATATCCTGTAATTGTTTTCTCGGTGTGAAGCTGGATTTATCTTGATAAGGGGTATAGTTGAACTTGTTTGCAGAACTTTAAAAAGAATATCTAGAGGGACGTTAAGTGTGAACTTTTGCTGAAGAGCAAATTTCATCTCCATAACTCCTTGTGAATCATATTTAAAAAGAGAGCTTTTTGCTTTAGACATAGAATGATGAATGGCATACAACATATCTTCTTTTTTGAACGTATTTTCCGTGGCTTCGGTCATTAATTTCTGTGTGTCATTGAATATCTTACTTCTTTGTTCTTGTAGTTGAGCACCAGAGGACACTTGATGATTGATTAACATAGGAAAGTACACATTAATTAAAAATTGCTCATTTATTTGTGTATCTTGAAACTTATGTGCAAAAACGTCTTCTGCAAACGTTAGATAGATTATGTTATCTATAAACGCGCCGTTGTCTAATACAAGATTGTTGTTCATAGTTGTGATTGCATTAGTTGTAGCACTAAACAAAATTTTGTCATAGTGTTGCAGATCGTATGGATTATACGAAAATGGATAGTGGTTATCTATGATGAATAATTTTTGTCCAAGCATATTTACTACAGTCAATGGTTTGTTAAAGATATCCAGCTTAATAACATCTTCATATGAATAATATTCTTTTTCTTTGTCACTCCCGATATTTATATTAGCCGGCGTAAACACATTTTGTAATTTGAAGTTTTGAAGAGCATTTTCTAAACGCTTTTTAGTTAACACTACTCTTTGATTTTGTGTAAGAACCGTATAAAACTCGGTAGGGGTAATCACTTCATTTTTTAAACAAAATAAAAACATCTCTTCCATTGCTACCTCTTTTTTCATTTCCATAAGTATTTTTAGTTTTACAGATACTATACTGTCATCTAGATGTATCTGATGTTCACTAAATGTTACTTCTACGTTCTGTTTCTTAATAAACGCAAGTTCTTCTTCTGAGAATATGGGGTTTCCAGTGTATTTATCTAGAAACATATCGTTAGTTGGTTCAGATAAAAAAGTGTCTCTCATCGCGTCTCTGCCTATGTCGTTGACAGATGCGCCATAAAAAACGATAACTTGTTTTAAAGTGTTAGTATCGGACACGAGGTGTACCTTATAAATAGTATTCAACTTGTTCATGTATATATTTTACCAACATTTTTATATCCTTATCATGCCCCATTTATTGTTTTCGCTGGACAGTAATTTAAGATGAGTTTTGTATTGTTGTTGTACAAACAATAACTATAAACAAACGATTATTTTGTTTATTTATTATATAGTTACTCTCATGGCAATTTTTCGTGAGTTTGGTATTCTTTCTTTGTGTTACTTGTTATCGTTTGCTTTATGCACTGTATTATTAGTATATGTCTTGAACGTTCCGGGTTTACTATCTGGAAAACAAAATCTAGTGGACGAATATTACAAAGATAACTTTTTAATAACTATTCCGTTAGACATTGTATTGGTATTTGCTTATTTATTGATAGCACAATTGATAATATATGGATTCGGAACAAAACATATGCTTGTTAGATTTTTAATTGTTGCTCTTACTACTACCGCTATTTCAGGATTCTTTTACAATATGTACATCTC
>CEUF01016925.1_pt1 | contig 31592 bp, 33 predicted proteins | sample 531461 | NCBI WGS metagenome assembly CEUF01 (sample SAMEA2623350, study PRJEB7988) | marine metagenome | biome: marine biome (ENVO:00000447); feature: surface water layer (ENVO:00002042); material: "saline water (ENVO:00002010), including plankton (ENVO:xxxxxxxx)" | depth 5 m | reverse complement strand
GAGGAAGCAATTGATCCATTTGATTTCTGGCAAGGTGCTAACTTCAAATTGAAGGCTAAGAACGTTGCAGGTTATAGAAACTATGATTCTTCCGAGTTCGCAGCTCAAAGTCCACTATTAGACGATGATGAAGCGATGGAAGGATTATGGAAGAAGCAAGCATCACTTCAAGAGTTTGTAGGTGCTGATCAATTCAAATCATATGAAGATTTGAAGAAACGTCTAGGTTACGTATTAGGTAACAAGACTTCTGCACGTCCTGCATTCGATGAAGACTTAGAAGACTTAAGCGAAGGCCTAAGCAAGGCAGAACAAGTTGTTGCTGACGCAGTTTCTGCAACTCCTGCACCAGTAAGTGTTGGAGCTCCTGATGAAGAGGAAGATGATACACTATCATACTTTGCGAAACTCGCATCAGAATAAACATAATAAAAGGGGTCTTACGACCCCTTTTTTATTGCACTGTAACTTTAGTATTTTCCGTTCGACTTAACTTATCAGTAACACGATTTGAAGATCTTTGTACTACCATTATATCTCTCATATCGTTGAGGAACTGATTAAGATAACGTTTTTTAAGAATATGTATAGAACTCTTCTCTATATTTTTCTTTAGTTCATATTCAAAATTTGTAACTCCTTGTATTGTATCTACAGAAGCTGGAGTTATGTACTGATTGTAATAGAAATAAGTAACTGAAAAATTACCATCAACTCTTTTACCTTTAGGAAGAATTAATCTTCCTTCCCCATCTATAATTTCTTTTGTTTCATAATGACGAATAGCATTTATATCTGCACCATACTTATCTACACAGAAATTATATAATTGTTGATTAGTTAGAGGCCAATCATCTCTAACATTTAAAATTCCTGCAGTTAATAAAACAACCCAATCTAATTTATCATCGCCATATAATTCCTCTGCAATATTATCAGGTCTAGCACCTTCTTGAATTTCATACTTGTCGAAGACAGTAAATACACCTTCTAAATCATCACGTATTTTATTCCTTCTAAAAAGGTTCTTAACTACAATGTAACTTTGAGATGATAGACTATCAGATAAAAAATTCTGATATGCTACATCTGGTAACTCTCTAAAATATCCCATTAGAATCCAACTCCGTCTGAAGTATCTTCGTATGCTTTATAATCTTCATTGTAAACTGGTGTAAGTTCTGTAAAACTTAAAGCCATAGTCATAGAAACTGGTGCACCATCATTATATGTTGCCCAAGTTCCATCTGCAGTATAGTTAACATTACATGATTTCAATGCACATAATTTAATTCTATTCAAATAATCTGCTGCTTTTCCAAGATATTGAATTTCAAAAACTTTTGGTGTTTTGATCATAGCAGCACCCGCACCTTCTGGAGCCATATTTCTTTTGAATGCTTTGATTATAGTTCTTACAGTTTGTGCTTCTTTCTGAAATCTTGGTGTAAATTTAAAATTAAAACTGAAATTTCTAATAGTTGGCCCTTTGAATAATAATTCCATATTTGGATTCAATACTTGACCTGATCCTCTTGCTAATACATCAGCAGCACTAACATTACCTCCAACAGCACTAACTGCCTGTGCTGCAAAGTAATCTTTAACTAAAGGATTATCTTTAAGTTGATTAACTAAATTCTTTATTTCATTACCAGTTCCTTCCATATTTCCACCCATCACATTTCTAGCTGCATTAACACCACCTGCTTCCAGAAAATTCATATTGCTTTGTCCCCAGTTAGCATTGTTACTATCTTGTAGTTGTGCGGGTACTGGTAGAATAATATTACCCAGTAGATCTGCTTTTAACCCATTACTATCTCTTGTTATTTGTCCACTTCTTTTATACTTAAAAATAGTAAACTTTAAAAAATCTTGAGTATTATCTACTGTACTATATGGATATCTTAAACCTGTAGGTAGTTTTTCTGGAGCTGCTGGTTTTGGCTTAGCAGTAATCAGAGATTCATATTCTTTTACAACATCACTCTGTTGTTTATCAGTAAGTTTCTGATCTGTTGTTGTACTTGTTGTCTCTTCGGGCATAACAATTACAGTTTTATTATCTATTTATACGGATATTCTGAAAAGGTATCTCTTGTGCGTCTGGAAGTTCCTCAGCAGTGATTAAATATAGTCCACCAGCGATCTCATCCCATGTATATTGTCTCATTTCACCCCAATGAAAGTTAAGTCCTTTGAATCCCCAACTAAACACATTTGATACTGCAACTAAAGGGTTTTGATCATATTGGATATTTGGTGTTTTGGGTCGATATACAAATGTATAATAGTTCCCTGCTGTTGGTACTTTACCACTTTCACGTAATGCATTCATTACTTCTAACATCAAATCATCTGCACTTTCAGTACCAGTCATATTATCTAAAACTTCACGCAATCTATTTAATTTAGCATCAGTAGGTCTTTTTTCTCTTTGATTTGCAGGAACAGGTAAACCTGTATATTGGCCAGGTTTAGTAGGATTTCTAGCATCAATCTCTGCTTTTATCTCTTCATAACTTTGTTTAGACATTACTTAATACCTAATTCGTCTTCTGTTAATACTTTAAATTCCCACATTCGGTCAGCACAATACTCTCTTGCTGCTTTCCATTTTGCTTGATTTCTAGCATATTCATAAACTTCGTAGATATACCCTTTTGTTTTCTTTTTTTGAGGTTTAGGTTCTACGCATTGTTTTTTTGGTTTGACCTCAATTAAATATTTTTTAACATGACCCGTTGATTCTTTAACCTTGATATAGAAATCTGGAAAGTATCTATGAATCCTATTATCAACTGGAGATCTGTACGGGAGGAATATCTCTTCACTTCCCCACTCCAAAATGTTTTCGTTTTTATCACAGTAAACCATGAATTTACGTTCCCACAGAGAACGGTAAATTATGTTTCGAAAGTTACCTTTGTACTTCAATGGGTTACTTGGCTGATATCTTCCTTTGTAAGACACTAAATAGAAATATAATAATATAACTATATTTAGAGTGGCTGGACTTATTTCAAAATATAAAATGGGTACTCTTACTAGGATGGATCTTAGTAAGGTCTCTTTGAATAACCAATATCAGGTACATATTGCAGGTATATCATTCGAATTAAAGAGATATCTTCAACAATATTATGATCTGCCTAATGATTATGCAAATGGTAATAAGGTTGGTATAATGTGTGCTGAAGCTACATTACCTACCAGTTCATTTGCTACATCAGAAGTTAAAGATAATTATCAAGGAATCAATCAACAGTTTGCACATACAAGAATATATGTTGATAGTGATTTCTCATTCTACGTAGATCAAGATTATAATGTTCTTAAATTTTTTGAGGGATGGATGGATTATGTTGCAGGTGATGATAACTTTAAAGGTATCACCCGTACTGATGATAACAATTACTATAGAAGATTAAACTATCCTATGAACAGAGATAACAAGATAGGATACAAGTCTGGATCATTAACAATTACAAAATTTGAAAAGAATCTAGATCCAAAGAAAAGTATTACTTATGAATATGTAAATGCCTTTCCAAAGTCAATGACTTCAATACCCGTGCAATATGGTGGTGCTGATCTTGTAAAGGTAAATGTTCAGTTTGCTTACGATAGATATAGAATGAAATAAAAAGTCGGTGAAACCCGTATATATAATATATAATGATTTGATTTATTATGCCCTTACCAAAAATTAATACCCCCGTCTATGAATTGGTATTACCTTCTAGTGGAAGAAAAGTTAAATATAGACCATTCTTAGTTAGAGAAGAAAAGATTTTAATTATGGCCTTGGAATCTGAAAATCAAAAGCAGATTTCTGAAGCAGTTAAAACAGTAATAGGACAGTGTGTTCAAACACGAGGTATCAAGGTCGAAAAAATGGCGACGTTTGATATCGAATATCTATTTTTAAATGTTCGTGCAAAATCTGTTGGTGAATCTGTTGAGGTCAATGTAACCTGTCCTGATGATGGAGAAACACAGGTTGTAATGGAAATCGACATTGATGCTATCAAAGTTCAAAAGAATCCAGACCATAGTGATATTATTAAATTAGATGATAATTTATCAGTTAAAATGGCTTATCCATCTATGACTCAATTTATTGAGACTAATTTTGAACTGGATACTGAGAAAGCTCAAGTAGATCAATCTCTTGAAGTTATTATGAAATGCATTGATCAAGTATATACTGCAGAGGAATCTTGGGATGCTTCTGACTGTACTAAAAAAGAATTGAAGGAATTTGTTGAGTCTATGAACTCTAAACAGTTTAAGGACATTGAAAAATTCTTTGATACAATGCCTAAACTACAACATAAAGTTGAGGTATTTAATCCAAAGACTAAAGTAAAAAGTGAAGTGATGTTGGAGGGTCTAGCAAGTTTTTTCGCTTAGCTCTAGCTCATGAGAGTCTAGAGAATTACTATCGGACTAATTTTGCCCTCATGCAACACCATAAATATAGCTTAACAGAGTTAGAAAACATGATTCCTTGGGAAAGAGAGATTTATGTTTCACTTCTCCAGCAATATATTGAAGAAGAAAATCTAAAAGCACAACAACGACGTGGCTAAAGTAGCAAAAGCAAAACCTAAAATTAAAGCATCAAAAGTAACTGCTCTTGGTGGGAAAGGTGCTGCTCCAATCAAAAGAAGAGGAAGACCAAAGAAGTTACAGACACTCGCAGAGGTAAAGGCTGCGATAGATGCAAAAAACCCAACGTTTGTGAGTCCTATTACAGGAGGTAAATTACCAGGCACAGGGCCTAAGATAGATCCAAGTAAACTTGTACCTGATACTGTTGATGATGAATTAAGACAGAAAGTTGAAAATAATTCCATAAAAATCACTAAACTTAAGAATATACTTAAATTAAGAAGAGAGAATGATCCTACTGATGAGATAGCAGAGGTATCTTTAATACTTCAAGATATTGGTAATGCATTGAGTCAAGATTTTGCAAATAGAATTACGCAAGAGAAAGATGCGATAGCAACTTTAAGAGGAACAGCAGACAGAAAGAAAAGAACGGGTGCAGAAGCAGGAATAGAAGCTGTTAAGAAGATCGGTGGTACAATAGGTAAGGCATTTGATACAGTAACTGCACCAGCAAAGAATATACTTGATAAAGTTATAAATTTCTTTGCGGCCATAGCGGGAGGATTTATTGCAGATAAAGCAATAACATGGTTAGCCAATAATAATGAAGCAATTACAAGTTTCTTTAAATTCTTAGAGAATCATGGTCAGAAACTTCTAATTGGATTAGGAGCCATTGTTGGTGGTGTTCTTGTTATGAAAATTTTCAAGAAAGTTAAAGCACTTGTTAAGTTTGTTAATAGTGTCTTTAAAGGATTGAATAGGGCTAGACGACTGGCTAGAGTCTTCTTAAAACGAACGCTCCCAAAAATGCTTAAAAATGCTAAGACATTAATTAAGAATGGTGTGTCTGCAATTAAGAATTTTGCTAAGAATCTACCTGGTGCAAAAGGTTTATTTAAACTAGGAAAAAATATAATAAAAGGTGGAAAGAATTTAATAAAAGGTGGAAAGACTCTATTAAAGAGTGGTGGTAAATTACTGAAGAGTGGTGGAAAAAGTTTACTTAAAAATTTAGGTAAGGCAGGAGGTAAGTCACTCCTTAAAAAGATCCCTATTGTTGGACTAGGTTTAGGTGCTGCATTTGCTGTAGGTAGATTAATGTCTAAACCACCAGATTGGAAAGGTGCTTTAGGTGAAATGGCTTCTGGTGCTGCTTCTATGATTCCTGGTGTTGGAACTGGTCTTTCACTTGCTATTGATGCTGGTATGATGGTGAGAGATAATAAGTTGAGTAAGGATGAGAAGAATCTAAAAGATGCTATGGGTGATTATGAAAAAACAGCAGAAGCAATCGCAGGTAAAGAACAACAACTTAACTTCAACAAAAATGTTAGTCCTACAGGAGATCTTACAGATCCTAATGCGGATGGTGTGACTACAGTTCTAGACCCCATAACAATTTCTCAACAAGCACAACAAAAACAGGCTGACTTTTTGGGTGGTGAGTTTGATAGTGTACCTCTTATTGGTGCAGAGGATATGAGTAACTATTATATTCTTCAAACTAAAGAAAAACTAGGGATATACGTATAAATGAGCCAGAAACAAGAAGTAAAAAAACTGAAGATAACTGCTGTTAATCTTAGGAGTGTACTAACAGATAAGACTAAAGAACTTGGAAAGTTAGGTGATAAGAAGAAAATTCTTGTCCGTAAGCAAAGATTACAGGCAGAGAGGGCCGCTGCTGAGAAAAAAATTGAACAAGCGGGAGGTAATAAAGGCCCTGTAGCAAGTGTACTTGGTAATGTTGGTGGAATGGTAATGAGTATCAAAGATAGAGTAATGAATTTCTTTGGATATCTTTTAATGGGATTTGTTGTTCAGAAATTACCACAGATTATTTCTTTCTTAACATCAGCATATGATAAAATAGCACCATTCGTAAAGGTTGTATGGAAGGTTATAAGTTCGATTGCATCAGCACTGGTAAAATTTGGTGGTTGGGTTTCTCAACTGTGGAAACCTAGTGAGGCAGAATCTAACGTAGCTCAGTTAGAAACTGTAAAGAAAGATATGGAAGGTGAAGTTGATAAAATAGAAGAACCTAAAGAAGAAGAAGATGGTGGTGGTGAAGAGACTAAAGAAGGTGAAGAGGATGCTACTCCTATAGATTTCTCTCAAGTGGATAAGTTTGAGAAAGGTGGTGGTGAAGGTTTAGGTCAGACTGCGGATAAACAAGAAGGTGAAGATGAAGCATTGATAAATGCAACAGGTACTACCGATACAGAAGCACAAGGAGAAGGAGAACAGGTAGAAAATCCATTAGAAAACTTAATTGCAATAGATCCTGAGAAAATTGCGAAGACTGGAGCTGATGGTGAAAAGAAAGAGGATGTAACAAAAGAAGATGATAAGGTAGAGAAAGTTATAGATGCTAATGTTAATAATATATTGAACAAAGTTCATAAAGTTACTGGTGACTTAAAGATGCAAAATGGTGGAAATAATCTCAATACCGTAATTATTCCTGTAGAAGTTCTTGCAACTACTGATGCTAATGGTGATACACCTAAAAATCGGACTGAGGTAAGACCAGAACCAGAAGTCTCTAATCATAGGGTGATAGATTAATGGCAGTACAATCCTCAAAATACGAAGTATTTAAAATTAAATCTTCCAATGGTGAAAGAGAAGTAGATCTTATAGATGGCCCTTATGCGGGTGGAACTAGAATTGTTAACATATATTATTATGAAAATGTATTATCACCACATATAACTGGAGTCATCACTCTTGTTAGTACTGGAGATGCAGTTTCTAAAGAAGGAGATGAATCAACAACAGGTTCTTTATATGAATATCTTCCACTTGAAGCTGGTTGCGAAATTTTTATGAGAATTAAAACTGAAATTGGTGAGGGTATAGATTTTGCTGTTAAGGATGATCCTCATAGGATATTATATGTTAATGAGGTTCAAATATTAAGTAAACAGGCAAATAGTGAAACTATTCAAATAAGATTCTGTTCTAGAATTGGAGTATTAAATGCTGTTAAAAAGGTTACAGCATGTTATAAAGGTAATATATCAGAATCTGTTGCATCAATATGCAAAGATGTTTTAACATTACCTCCAGATAGGATATTAGTTTCAGAATCTAGCAACACTTATACCTTTGCTGGAATGACTAAAAGACCATTTGATTTAATTGCTATGCTTGCAAAACAAACAATACCAATGAATACTGCTAATCCTGGTTATTTTGCGTATGAAACAAAAAGTGGATTTAAGTATGTATCAGTAGATAGTTTAATTAATACAGAACCAGATGATCAAACTCATCATTATTTTTATAACTCACAAAATAAAGATGTTCATCAGAAAGATGATGATAGTAATAATTTTAAAGTATCTGCATTAGTTGTAGGTAGAGATCAAAATCTTACCAGTCAAATTAGATCTGGTATCTATGCAAGTAAAAATATATTCTTTAATCCAGCGACCTATCAGTTTACTGAAATTGATATTAATGTTGTTGATGGTAAATTAATAGATGATGAGAAATTTAGTTCTTTAGGTAATAAACCAACAGTCGCTAAAATTCTTGATGAAGAATTTGAAGGAGGAACAAGATTTCATAGAGTATCAACTGCTGTAATGAATATTGGTGGAGCAGATACCAGTGTAGATGCTAATAATAGTCCTGAGTTATATTATGCTGCTGGTGCTGCAAGATACAATATATTATTCTCTCAAAACTATTCTATTGTTGTTCCGTGTAATACTGACTTAGAGGCAGGAGATACAGTTAAACTTGAAGTTGAGGTTATAAGTAGTAATAAGGATCAAGGCCCTGATCAAAAGACAAGTGGTAATTATATAATACAATCACTATGTCATTTCTTTGAGGCTGAAAAATCTGTTACTTCTATGAAATTAATAAGAGACTCTTATGGAATGCATTTCTCTAAAGGTGAAACACCTAAACCTGCAATGAAAAAAGTAGCTATTAAAAATAAGAGGGGTAGAACTACTGGTTACAAATATGTGGAGGTTTAATCATGCCTGATCAGGATACCTATGGATCTGGTACTAATGAATTTCTTGGTATCATTCTTCCATTAGAATCACAAAAAGAACAACAAAATGGCGACGAAGGTGTCGGTTACAGATATAGAGTTGCTGTAATGGGAAGTCATCCTAGTGATGAAACTGTAAAAGATACTGATATCATTTACGCAATGGTAGCTCTTGGAGTATCTGATGGAACGGGTGCAGGAGGTAAGAAAAAAACACCTGCAATATCACAAGGTGATGTTGTTATGGGTAAATTCATGGATGGTGATAGGAAACAAAATCCTGTTATCACAAATGTTTTAGGTAGAACCAAAGGTGTTAAATATGGAACGGGAAGGTTTGATATTAAAACGGGATATGTTGGTAATAATACAGATGGTAACTTACTTGATCAATCTGAATTTAGTGAGACTGTACCAATATGTACACCTTCTGCTAGAGTGGATAACAGTACAGATAAGAGAGAAACTAAAGATGAAGATTTGGCCAAATCTGGATTAGGTGGAGGTAATGAAGTTGGTGCATTAAAACCACCAGAAGATCCAAAACCACAGAGAAGAGATTTTGGAGGTGGTCGTGGTGGAGCGGCTTCGTATAATAGAGCTTTACGAAACTGGAAAGCACGTCAGTAACAGTAGATAAATAAAGTCATGAGCAAAACACCAGCACCAGCAAAATTAGATGATTTAAGTATTCAAACCGTAAAGGATTTGATAGAGGCTAATCCTGCTGATCCAAAATTACAAAATATAATAAGTCAGTATAAAAATAATTATCCTTCAACTTTTGAAGGTGTAATTCCCAAACCTTTAGGTTCACTTACTAAAGAAGCACAGGAAAAAAGGCAAGCTTTTATTAGAGCATTACAAGAGTGTACTAAATCTGATAGTAATGTTGTTGGAGTTACTGTTACACAAGCAGATCCTTGTAAGGATACTGCTATGAGTGAAGTTAGTAATTCTTTAAATAATTTCTTCAATAAGGTTCAGGCAAGTGGAAATCAAGTATTAAATATGCCTCAAGAAATTAGAAATGTATCAGATTTAGTTGCCCGTAGTATGACTAGTGTAACTAATAAAATGACGGGTGAATTAAATAATAAGATGGAATCGGAGTTTAAGGCAGGGTTGGGTAAAGTTCATGATTCAGTTATGGCCTTAGTACCAACTACTTTACCTAAACCTGCAGCAGTCGCAATAATTAAAGGAATACAAGGAGGGATGTTAAGTCCTATGCAAAGTGCATTTGATGGTGCAACTTGTGGTATGCAGAGTATTACAGATGCTATGCAAGGTGTTGTTAGTGATTTGGTAACAGCAGCAGCAAAAAATATAACTAATGCACCAGCATGTGCAGTTCAGGAATTGATGAGTGCGGTCACTAGTAAAACTACTGATATGATGGATTCAGTTGCTGGCCCAATAATGGCACCTATTGAAAAGACATTAGGTTTTGCATTTAATACCAAACAATTCCTAACAAGTGGTGTTGATATGTTATCAAAGGCTGAGGGTTTATTATCTTGTGGTGAAAAAATGGATTGTCCTCCTAGCACCAATTATGTAACAGGTAAAGGTGATAGACCAAGCCCTTCAGATTCTACTCAGAATGAAGACTTTAGAAAAATGTTCTCAGGAACAGCAGTCACAGCAGCAGCAAGTGATAAATTAACAGCATTTGAAAAAGAGTATGGATCTTGGGATATTTTTGGAGGTAAGTCACCAGCATCCGATATTGGCCCATGTGGAGATCCAGCTGAGCAGATCTGTGGAGGCCCAACTGTTAGCATCTTTGGTGGTGGAGGACAAGGTGGAGCAGGTAGAGTTATACTTGGAAAATTCATTAATAGGTTAGATACTAATGATATGTTTGCTTCAGTACAAAGAACTGCAAGTATTATTGGAGTAGAAGTTACAAATCCTGGTGCAAGATATATCAGTGAACCTATAGTAACTTTTGATGATCAATGTCAGAAAGGAGAAGGTGCTTATGGTAAAGCAACTATTGATTATAATCCAAAATCTCCAACTTATGGTCAGATTACTAGTATCACTATGACTACTATTGGTAGTAAATATCCTGCCGAAACTGAAGATGATGCTTTTGTGACTGGAGTTCTAATTGACGCACCTGGCTCAGGTTATGAGGATGCTACTTTAGATAATTTTGAAGTAGTAATTACAGATGGTAAAGTTACTGGTGTTAATGTTGTGAATCAAATTGCATATCGTGATTTTCCAGATATGAAAATTAAAAGTGAAACAGGATCTGGTGCTAGACTAAGACCTATAATGTCTAATACTCGACCTCAAGGAAAAGTTCTTGAGATTATTGATTGTGTTGGTAAATCATACACTAGTGGGGAGGTTAATTAATTATGTCTAATCAATCAGGATATCATGCAACAGTTCAGGACATGTGGAGTCCTTTATGTTACCTAGAAACACGTAACCCTAATGAAAGTAAATGTGGTGCAGAATCTGCAGCATTAAAATTTACTAATGAAGCAGGGTGTAGATTTGTGATAGCACATCATGAAGGCCCTATAACCAGATTAGAAACAGAGCAAACATTTCAAATAGATGCTAATAGTAGTGGTGCTAATGATACTACTGGTATTCAGATGACTGCTCACAATGGAAATGTTAGTATTACTTCATCAAAGAACTCTATAGGAATAAAGGCTGCACATACAATTACACTAGAGGCAGACAGTATTATCATTAAAGCTAAGAGAAAATTAGCATTAGGTGGTACAGAATCAAATTATTGTAGACATATCCAAATTGAAGGAATGAAAATTGATGTTCCTAGTCGTTTTAATGGATCTTTGGGTAGGATATTGAAGAAATCATGGAAAATGAATGTTGCTATGGCTCCAAAAGTATTAGTTGGTGCTATAGCAGAAAAAGTATTTAATAGTTCACCAAACGGAATATAAGAAGATGGCTGAAGAACCAAACACTAATTTTTTTGCTGATGAGATTTTTGTTGATAAAATTACTGCTACTGAATCAATAGAAGCAAACAAAGTTGTAATCTCAGGTGAATTAGATGCAGGTACTATTACGGGAGATGGTTCTAAATTAACGGGTGTAACTAATGGATTCACCTTCCCCGACGTAGATGGGAACTCTGGTGATGTTCTACAGACAAATGGGAATAAGGCACTCTCATTCGCAACTGCAGCTTCATGGACAGTTCATAAAACATATACTGGTAATAATTCTCATTTTGAGGCAACAGATTTAAACAATCCACAAGTAGTTAAACTTGTTTTTAATGAGATTAGGTACTCACTAGGTGGTAGAAATCATATGTATATTGGTTTTGGGCCTAGTTATCAGACTTCAGGATATTATGATATAGGTTATAATGTTGAGGCTGGCGGTTCAGTAACTCGTTTCAAACGAATTGATCAATTTAATTGGTATCCTATGGATTATAATTTCATCAATACTAATGCTTTGTATAGTGGTGAGATAGTCATAAGCAGAGTATCAACTGGTAATGATGTACAACCATATTATTACACCTATCGTTCTTGCATGGAGGCTGGTACTGGTTGGTCTGGATGGAGTGGTGCTGATCTTTATGAAATATCTGCTAGAGGTCATAATAATGATTTTACATATCCGTTGAACAAAGTAAAACTAGAGAATGGAAATGGTGGTGAATATACTGGCAATCTTACAATTTTATCACAACGATAGACAAACCAGCATATATATGGTATAATATTCTATATGTTCTGAGTTTATGATGGAAGGTCAATTAGTAAAGGAGACTATTATAGATCTTTGTAATAGATCCTTTCTTATAATTTCCGACAATGGTTATGAAAAAAAGATTAGGTGTGAAACACCCGATCAGTTTTTAGATGTGATGGAAGTAGTGAATGATTTATTAGAACCTGAGAGAATAAAGTACGCGAGTCTTGCCATTTATGAAAAAGACAAATGAACCAAAGATTAAACTTAATTTTGAAAGTTGCTACAACTATAACAAATTAAAGGATGAAGGTTTAATTGACGAACAACACGATATTGATGAAATAGTTCGCATACATACTACACATGATGACGGGCCATGAATAATGGTAAATACATTTGTGATAGAAACCACTTACTGTTGGTACAGTGAGGAACTTGAAGGTACGATTGAAAGAATCGTTTTGATGTATTTCATTAACGGTATTCCTTTTACCTATGATGAACTGGAAGATTTGGATCGAACAGAAGAAGATCTTCCAATGATTACAACTATTGCTGATTATGAAAGACGATATACAACTGATGAATTGTACAAATATTATGCATATTTAATGTATGAGGAAATGCATCCAATGGTATTTCCGATAGAATTAGAAAACCCAGAAGATCTTCCTCCCGATTTCGTGGAAGAAGAGGAGTTCTAGGGTGACTAAATAACTTATAGTAATAATTTTAGTAGTCATAAGGAAAACTCATGCCTCTGAATAAATTAGATAATTTCATAAAGAACACTGAAGGCCGTATTCTTTATGTGAGTCCAAGCGATTTAGACTCAACCGATAGTATTAGTAATGAAGGTAATTCTCTTGCTAGACCATTTAAGACCGTTCAAAGAGCACTGCTAGAAGCGGCTAGATTTTCTTATGTTAAAGGAAGAAGTAATGATGAGATAGCTAAAACCACTATAGTATTATATCCTGGTGAGCATATTATTGATAACAGGCCAGGTTATAGAATTTTTAATGAAAATGGAGTTGCTAAAGTTCAACCAGCTGGTGGTGGAACAGTATCTAATGCATTAACAACTTTAGATTTAAACCTAACAAGTAATTTTGATTTAACACAAGCAGATAATATACTCTACAAATTTAATAGTGTTTATGGTGGTATTATTCTACCTAGAGGAACATCTATTGTTGGTATGGATCTTAGAAAAACTAGGATAAGACCTAAGTATGTTCCAAACCCAACTGATCCAAATGTAGCTCATTCAGCAATCTTCAGAATGACTGGTACTTGCTATTTCTGGCAGTTCAGTTTATTTGATGGAGATGATTTAGGATTAGTATATACAGACCCAGCTAACTTTGCAAAAACAGCAAGTCCAATATTCTCACACCATAAATTATCATGTTTTGAATATGCTGATGGTATCAATTTTGTAACTCTTGGTAATACCACATATGATATTACAGACCTTGATATGTATTACGCTAAGATAGGTAATGCATATAATGTAGGTTCTGGAAGAGAAATTGAAAGTACTCAGAAATATCCAGCAGATCCTCTTGCTTTCTGGCCACGAAGACCAGAATTTGAAATTGTTGGTGCTTTTGCTGCTGATCCTATCACATTAACAAGTATTAGAGCTGGAGACGAAGCAGGTGTAACTAACGTAGTTACTGCAAAAACCTCTAGAGCTCATGGATATAATGTAGGTACACCAATTAAAGTCAGGGGTGTTACTCCAACAAACTATAATATATCTGCTACAGTTACCAGTGTAAGTAATAGTGATGATACGGTATTTACATATACATTACCGAATCCACCACTTACTCTGATTCCAGGTAATACTTCAGCAGCAACAGTAACAGTTGAAACTGATACTGTACTAGGTGCATCACCATATGTGTTTAACTTATCAATGCGTTCAGTCTATGGTATGAACGGTATGAACATTGATGGTTCAAAGGCCACAGGATTCAAATCTATAGTTGTTGCTCAGTTTACGGGAATATCACTACAGAAAGATGATAGAGCATTTGTAAAATATAATCCAGTTGCAAGAACCTATGATGGTATTTCATTAGCATCGGTAGTTGATGGAGCAGCACTGGCAGCTGAATCATCTGCAACTGCAACAGGGGAAGCATATCATTTAGATTCTTCTGCAATTTATAGAAAGGGATGGGAAACTGCTCATATTAAACTTACTAATGATGCTGTTGCTCAGGTTGTTTCTGTTTTCGCTATTGGATTTGCAAATCATTTCCTTACAGAGAGTGGTGCTGACCAATCAATTACAAACTCCAACTCAAACTTTGGACAATTATCTCTTGTTTCTGATGGATTTAAGAAAAATGCATTTGAGAAAGATAATAAAGCATTCATTACTTCTATCATTCCTCCAAGAAAAATAGAAACAACCAGTAAGGATCTTGACTGGTTAGCTATTGATAAGGCCAAAACACTTGCTGTTGGTGATAATGCTAAGTTATTCCTAGATGGATATACAAGTGCTGATATTTTACCACCCGTTAATACTCAAGGTTTTAAAGTAGGTGCGAAGGTAGGAGATGTTCTATTTCTACTTGTAGGTGGTAGTGAAAGATCTGCACAAATTTTAATGCCTGATGGTAGTAGTTCTGTAAAAGAATATAGAGTAAGCAGTGTTGATGAATTACTTGATAGTTTTACTATTGGTACTAATACACTAGATACTGGTGAGAAAGTTGTTATTACCAGTGATGATGGTGATTTACCAGAGAACATAACAAATACTGAACTCTATTTTGCTATTAGAGCTGGTAGTAATGATATTAAATTAGCAGCATCCGAGACAGATGCTATTGCTGGAAAGGCAATTGATATTGCTGGTGGTACTAATCTTAGAATTTTCTCAAGAGTATCTGATAAAGTTTCTGGAGATTTAGGTCACCCAGTGCAATTTGATGCTACTGAAGGTCAGTGGTATATTAATACTAATAATAGTAGTGGTTCTGGTGGAATATATGCTGCTTTAAGCACTGTGGGACTAATCCCAGAAGATGTTACTACTGCTACGTTTATCAAGAGAATTGATGATACAAGAAGTTTAGATGAAAAAGTTTATAAGATAAGGGTTGTAATACCTAAGGAACTACAAAATGCTAAGAATCCAGAAAATGGATTCGTAATACAGGAATCAAGTAGTACAGGTGCTAGATCTGACGCAGACTTTACCTTTAATAATACTCTAACAACGAGTGATTATGAATTTGATAAGAATCCAAGATTTATTGCTACATGTAATTCTTCATCTACAACTGGTATCTGTTCTATTAGATCAGAGTTACCTCATAATGTAACTGAGGGTGATACTATTATTGTTAAAAATGTAACTGATAGTGTTAATACCACTGGTGTTGCTAATACAGGATATAATGGAACATATAAAGTATTGACTGTGCATAATTCCATGGAATTTGCATATCAACCCACTACTTTACATGGTCTTAAGTCTACGAACGATACATCACAAAGAGATCTAACATTACCTAGATTTGAAAAGAATAATCTACAGACAAACCTTTATATCTACAGAGCTCTAAAGATCTCAAATTATGTTCAAGATAAGCAAGATGGAGTATATCACATCTATGCACTATCATCAGATCATACAATTGATACTGAGTTTCTTGACTATAGATACAGTCAAAACGTATCTGACTTATATCCACAGTTAGATAGAGATAATCCAGACGATAACCCTAAAGCATCAAAATCTTATGCTTTAAGATCTCCTATTGGTGATGTTTCTACTAATGATCTTAAAAAGAGTTTGACCAGAGAAAGTACAGACTCCTTTATTAAAGCATTGGGTATAGGTATTACTTTATCAAATGCTCCAACTGGTGCAAACCCAACACTAACCTTTAGTAGAAGACATGGATATGCAGGTATTGTAACTGGATCTATAACTAATCAAGGTAATAGTTATGCTGATGGTGAATATTTCAACATAAAATTATTAAATTCCTCAATAAGTGGCCCTTGGAGAGGTGCTACTGCTAGAGTAAGTATTGCTTCTAGTCAAATTACCAGTGTAGATATTCAATCAAAAGGTGCTGGATATGCTGCTGGTGATTTATATTTTGATCCAACATTTATTGGTGGTGATGGAACTGCTAGATATTCAATTACAAATGCAGGTATTACATCTGCTGTTGGAAACGTAGCACAGTTTACTGGTATTGGTGTAACTCAAGACCAGTACTTTAGAATAACTAGTGTTCCTAACGACACTCAGATTGCTATTGCTAAGACAGTTGGTGGCCCTGAGTTACAGGCAGGTCAATATGTATTTAATACTGGTAGAGCAGTAGAAATTGATAGTAGTAGTTTTGATGTTACAACTGGAATAACAACATTCAATTGTGTAAACAGTCATGGTTTGGCTGCAGGTAATAGTTTCACAATAGTTGATACAAATGAACACAATTTAGGCTCATATGTTGTTAACTCTGCTGTAGGTGTTACTACATTCAATGCAGTGACTGGAACTAGTGTAGGAGCTCCTGTATTTGCATATAAGTATGGTCTTAACTCTAACGAAAAACTTTCAGATAAATCTAATGAGAACCTAAGTGCACGTGCAGTACCTATCTTAGATAGTGAAAGTGCAACTACTATTGATTCAATTCCATCAAGTGGTATTACTACAGTTGCAGTAACAGGTGTTGATAATATAATTAGTAGATTCCCATATGGTTCTTACATTCAAATCAATAGTGAGATAATGAGAGTTGCTTCCAAGACTATTGTTGGAAGTGATCAACTTCAAGTTATTAGAGGTGTATTTGCAACAGGTATCCAAACACACACTGCTGGTTCTGTAATTAAGAAGATTAAACCAATACCTGTTGAATTTAGAAGACCATCTATTCTTAGAGCATCTGGTCATACATTTGAATATCTTGGTTACGGGCCAGGAAACTACTCAACTGCACTTCCACAGGTTCAAGACAGAACTCTTACTGAGAAGGAAGAATTCTTAGTTCAGTCACAGGAAAAATCTGGTGGTGTTGTTGTTTACACTGGTATGAACAACAAAGGTGACTTCTATATTGGAAACCAGAAGAAATCATCTGCTACTGGTGAGGAGACAACATTCGATACTCCAATTCCAACTGTAACTGGTGAAACACCTGCAAGATTAAGTGCTGTATTTGATGAAGTAACTGTTAAAGAAAGAATAGTTGTTGAAGGTGGTGACTCTGGAGACATTCTATCTTCCTTTGATGGCCCAACTACATTCAATAAGAGTGTTAAGATCAACAACCCTCTAAAAGTAACAGGTCAAACTCAATTAGTTAGCCCTGTTGATTCAACCAGTAAAGAATCAGGTTCTCTTATAGTTACTGGTGGTGTTGGTATTGGTAGTAATCTCTTTGTTGCTGGTGAAAATGTTGCAATCTCAACTACAACTGGTGCAATTATTGTAGAGAAAGGTGGTGTTGGTATTGCTAAGAGCATACATGTTGGTGAAGGTGGTTTCTATGGTGGTGAGGTTCATGCTACTAAATTTGTAGGTGATGGAACTCTACTAACTGGTGTTGAAATGCCTGGTGGTTCAATAGGTACTGTATTCTATGATGGTAATTTGATTGGTTTCGGTGCAAGTACTGGAACTCCTGATATGCGGATTGGTCATGATGGAGCAAATTCTATAATTAAAGAGGAAGGTACAGGAAATCTATTCTTACAAAGTGATGGTAATGTAAAAATTACAAACGTTGGTGCAAGTCCAAGTAAGGTTTCTATTGATTGTAATACCGATGGAGCTGTACAAATAAACCATAACAACTCAATACGATTTAAGACTTACTCAGGTGGTGTTGAGATTGGTGATCAAACTTCTAATGGAAACATACGTGCTCGTGGTGATATTACTGCATACTATTCCTCTGACGCATCATTAAAAGATAATGTTCGTACTATTCATGATCCTCTTGAGAAAGTAATGCAAATTTCTGGTAATACATTTACTTGGAAAGAAAATGATGCTGGTCATGAAGGTGAGGATACTGGTGTAATTGCACAAGAAATTGAAGCACTTGGATTACCAGGAATTGTTATTACCAGAGAAAATGGTAAGAAAGCAGTTCGTTATGAAAAATTAGTTCCACTTCTTATTGAAGCAATTAAGGAACTTAGCACAAAACTTGAAGTGCTTGCTGCTACACCAGACATTATGGCTGCTGTAGGAATGCTTAATGATATCACACAAGATAGAAATAAGATGATGGAAGAGAGATTGGAAAGGCAAAACCAATCTAAAAAGGATACTGGAAATCCTAATCAAGGCCCTGTCGGATGGTCGGAACCAATTCCACCCAAAGACGGAATATAAATAACAATAAAATCTAGGCTCAATGGCAAATTATAATAAGTCATTTAATTTCAGAAATGGTGTACAGGTTGATAGTGATAACTTCATAGTCAACGCTAGTGGCTTGGTTGGAATTGGAACGTCAATTCCAATACGATTCCTAGATGTCCACGGAACCTCTGCTCTGCGTGGTCAGACAGACGTTACTGGAATAACAAGTACTAGTGCTTTACGTGTTGCGGGAATCGCTACATTCCATGGTGATGTTGGTATAGGAACCACAAATCCTACAGGTAATGCGTTAATGGGGAACACCAATGTACTTAATGTTGGTGTTGTAACTGCTAATTATTTCTATGGTAGTGGTTTGTATATGGATGATATTGTCGGTTTCACAACCGATGGTTGGATTGTTCATCAAGCTAAAAATACTGTTGGTACAAGAACTGGTATTGCTACACACTTAAAGGTTGGTATTGGAACAACTGAAGCAGATAATGCTTATGATTTAATGATTGGACAGAATCCAACAACTGCTGGTCTAGAAGGTATTGGATTTATAGGAGAGACAGGAGATAGTTCAGGTTTTGGTAATCAAATAATAATGAGTGGCCAAATAAAGGCAAACTCTTTTGTTGGTATTGGTACTGAATTAACACAATTAAATGCAAGTTATCTTGCAAGTGGTACGATTAGTAATAATAGACTTCCAGTAATAGATAACACTAAGTTTCCTGATCCAACTATTCTTAATAGTGGTAATGGTACATTACGGGCTAAATTTGTAAACTTAGATGCGTCAGTAGGTGTTGTAACCGCAGGTATATTCACAGGTACATCTTCTAAATTCTATGGTCAGCATATTGGTGATGTAACTGGTAATGCCGATACTGCAACTACATTGAATAGTAATTCAAATGTAAAAACTTCTGGAACATTAGATGCAAGAACACAAGTTGGTGCAGCATTAAGTGTTTCTGAATCAATAGGTCTTTGTACATCATCCCCTAATGGTGAATTACATATATGTGGGGTTGATACAACTGGTGCAGCTACTATACAAGTAACAAGCCCTGAGCAAGCATCTCAATTAATCTTAGGATTAAATGCTAATGCACAGGATAATAACAATGGAATCCTTCAGTATGGTAATAGAAGTGCAGGGTTACCATATAGTCAGCCAGGTTCACTAGATCTTATTAACTATAGTAATGGTACTCATCAGGGTAATGTTAACTTCTACTGTGATGGTGGTGGTGTTGGAGTTAATACAGGAAGTTTCTACTGGCATGGTGATGGTTCTACTAGATTAGCGGCTCTTACTTATGAAGGTAATTTTGGTATAGGAGTTACAAATCCACAACTGAAGCTAGAAGTCAATGGTATAGGTACATTTGTAAGTAGTGCATTTGTTGGTTATGATCTTCAAGTTTCTAATGATTTGAGGGTTATGAGTGGTGTTGCAACTGCTCCTGCATTTATAGGAAACTTCTATGGTGCGGATTCAACAAGTGTCGTTGACATTACATCTATTGGTTGTACAAACTTAAATGTAGCTGGTGTTACTACTATTAGTTACATAAGTTTAGGTATTGGTGGTACTATCCTTATTGGTGACCAAATGCAATTATATGGTGATGCTGCTTCACAGGGGAATTTAATTATCTCTGATGGTAGTGGAGAAGGTGGTAATATGAGTTGGTTTGATGATAGTGGTTATCTTGGTATCAAAACTGATACTAATTATTCAGATGCTTCAGGGCCAGGTTCTATTGGACTTGCTTGTGATCGAGGTGCAATATTCCGTACATTTATTGGTGTTGGTCGAACTAGCCCAACAGCTGGTGTTGACTTCTCAACTGCTAGTGACGACATCACAAGAAGATTCATGGTGTTACCAAAACTTACTACTACCCAAAGAAATAACTTAGCTGGTGCAGCAGTCACTGATGGTGCCTTGATTTATAATATCACTACAGATCATTTGCAGTTTTATAATGGATCTTCTTGGAGAGAAATAACTGATACATCCGCATAAACTATGGTATTACAAAGTTCTGGAGCAATCTCCTACAGCGACATCAAAAATGAGTTTGGTGAACCAACCAATAAAAATCTTGGTGCATATAGAGTTTCACAAACTATTGGTGGATTATCTAATAGACCTCTAGACACTGGTATTCCTAAAAGTGGTGCTATATCATTTAGTGATTTTTATGGTAAGAAATTAAATATAGTAGTTAATTTCTGGAGTGGTGGTACTGTTACTAGACAACAGGCTCAAACTCAATACAATAATAATAATGTAACAGTTATTGGTGGTTTTAAAGGTAAACCTGCTGTTAACAGTACTGGATGGCAAGGTGGTAAGAAGATTATTATTCATGTAAATAAATTAATTGGATCAGTTGTACATAATACTCAGAATAGTAGATGTGCCTTAAGAACTGGATCATGGATTGCCAATACGGATTTAGTTATTGATGTTGGTGGAGAAGGAAGAATATGGGGTGCAGGTGGTAAAGGTGGTGATGGCCGAACTAATCAAGGAACTGGTGAAAGTGGAAAAACAGGAACCAGTGCATTGGGTATTCAATATGGTGGTGGAGTAACTATAAATGTAGCAGCTGGTGGACAAATTCATCGTGGATTTGGCGGTGGAGGAGGAGGTGGCGGTGGTCACCAATCTGATAAAGGATCACGTCGATACGCTAGTGGTGGCGGTGGCGGTGGAGGTCAAGGATATCCTGGCGGCCCACATGGAGATAGAGGAAATGGTGGTGCATTAGGTGGTAATGGTACTGATGGAAGTATATCTGCTGCTGGTAATGGTGGTGGTGGAAGTAATAATGGTGGTGAGGCTGAAGGAGGAGCTGGTGGAGAAGGAGGCTGGACAGGAGATCCCTCTGCTGACGCAGGTGGTGGTGGAGAGGATAGTAGCGGTGGAGCAGGTGGCGGTAATGGTGCTGCTATCAGAAGAACATCTGGAATTAGTCTAGGATCTATAACTATAAACAACTCTGGAAATATTGATGGTGCAACAAATCAAACAGGAGTTTCATAACTTGCATTTCTACGAGACTTGATATATAATAGAAATAACTGAATATTTTTCATGACCACTGAAAGTGAATTAATTAGAAGATATACAGGTATCTTCTCAAAAGAGAGATGCAGAAAAATAATGAGACACTTAGATTATTTGGAGAATAATAATCTATTGTTTTATGATAAAAGAAATCTTCATATGGAAGACCATATGACTCTCAATGCAACTTTGGATTATGAGATAGATTTGACTGCAACTACGAGAGTAGCAGAAGAAATACTCCCACTTCTTAAAAAACCAGTTGATGATTACTTAGAGACTGTTAGTATTCTCCGTTCAAGTAGATTCTTGTGCTATGATTGTAAGATAAAGAAAATCCCTCAAGGTGGAGGATTTCATAACTGGCATTTTGAAAATGGTGTTATAGGTGCGACACCAAGAACTTTTGTGATACAATTATATCTTAATGATGACTTTGAGGGTGGCGAGACAGAATTTTTATATCAGAACAGAAGAGAACAAGCAGTACAGGGTGATGTTCTAATTTTCCCTGCAGGATTTACACATACACATAGGGGTAATCCACCAATAGGAGGAACAAAATATCTTGCTACAACATGGGCTATTATTCAACCACCTGATGAACATTAATGGCTCAAGTTTTTAATGTATTTCCAACTACGATAGTTGTTGATGTAATGCAAGGACACAACAAATACGTCGAGGATTTTGAAAAAGTATATCATAAGTATGATTATGAACCTCAGATCCATAAAAATGGGTACGTTTATAATACTACTACCAGTGAAAACTTTGGGAATCCTTTATTACATTTGGATGAGGAACTAGAGGATTGCTTTGGTGAGATTGCTTACAATGTGCAAAAATATATCTATGAGGTACTAGAGTATAAAAAGATATTTAATATTGTTATTACTAAGAGTTGGTTATCTAGGTCTAGAAAATCTGAAGATGAAATTGTCTGGCATGATCATTCTGCAAGTCAAATATCCTTTGTATATTATTTAAAGACACCACCAAATTCACACGTATTGAAGTTTCTTACTCCTGATAATACTAATAGTGTGTTTAGAGGTAATAATACCAGTGAGTTTAAACATGGTATTGAAAATTTTAATTTAGTAAATTCTTCTACATTCTTTATAGAACCAGTAGCGGGAAGTTTAATTATGTTTCCAAGCAGAGTAAAACATTGCACACACTCAATAGATGATAATTTTGAGGGTGAAAGATTGGCTATTGTTGGTGATGTTACATTAGTATATAATCCTGATATTTTAGATTATTCTCAGGGATATATACATCCTAGATACTGGAAGGTTTATTAGTGTTTGAATTAAATGAAGAACTAAAAGTATGCAACTGCCAATCCAAAAGACCTATCTTTATAATAGATAATTTCTACGAGAATCCAGAAGAAGTTGAGGATTATCTTTTTAATAGAAATCCCCCACTATGGAAAATAAATGAAGAAGGAACCAATAATGGTGTGTATTTTGAAGATAGAAGATTCTTTGAGTATGATGAGAGACTACGAGAGGTATATGAGTATTTGAGTGAGTTGTGCGGACAGAAATTTTTTAGTTGTGATGTGAATACTAATATGACTCGTTTTACTAAAGATAGTTTTAATGACTACGAGAATTGTGTTTGGTGGCCACACTCTGATACTGGATATAATGGTATAGTATATTTTAGTGATGAGTGTGGTACTTGTTTGTACGAAGACTTAGGTGTAGATGGTGATACTGTCGAACATCGTGAGCCTTGGAGACCGAAGGAAAACTATAAAGTATTAGAAACACTTGGTGCAAGGTATAATCGTATGGTATTATTTGATGGTATAATTCCACATGGAATGAATATATGTAATGATACATATTTTGGTAAGGAATATCGTAAGAACCAAGTATTTTTCTTTGATAAAGATGAAGTCAATTTTTAAAATATCAGAATATTTTCCAGAAACTAATCAGATTACTATTAGATTCTGTAGATTACACGCACCTAAGAATATTGATGAGTACAGACCTGTTAGTCTTGATCTGAATGATGATGCACTAGATTTGTATGATATAGAAACATTTACTCAAAGTATTATGAGAAAGGCTGGAGAGAAATGGATTGAAAGACATGAAGATTCTGAAGAGTTATTGTTTGAGAATATACCAGAGACTCCTAAAGGTAGGTTTAATATAGAGGATTTAATAGGTAAAGTTATATCATGTGAGACTTATAAACAAAGTAGAGAACCAATTAAGATGAGGAAAATTGAATTATGACTATCCCTAGATACAAACATTTTTTTAAGAAGTTAGATAAGTTCTCAGTATGTGCATTGAAGGCCGATCCTACATGGATTGGTGTGGAGCAAGCACCTGATAGTTTTGGTACATATCATTATGTGGTACATGGTAGTGCAAGGATTGGAGTACCATTTAAGGAAGAATATTTTGAGGTAAAGAGTAAAGAGTTCTTCTCTATGCAACATCTACTAGATCAACCAGTAATGATGGAAACTTATGATGATTTTTATATGATTGGATTTAATGCTATAAACAGGAAAGAAGTATGGGATGGTAAATTAGTAAAAGAACCAACACTACAGGTATCAAAAGAATCACATCTAATTTGTTTTGATGGTAACCCTATTGTAAATGGGAAACAACTAGAAAGATTTGATTATGCTGATCTATCTCCTGATAAAACTTACGAGATTAATCTGAATGATGGTGCTTTAGGAGTATTTACGGAGTGTAGTGTTTAAACTTCTCAAAGTATATTCCTAGTTGAGCCCATAGAGCATCAGGATATAAGTTATTATATTTGTTAGGGTATTTCTTATAATTCTTCCATAAAGATTCATCCACATCAAACTTACTATAATACTTCCAGAAAGGTGTATCATCTCTATCACTTAGCATATAATGATGTAATAAGTAATCTGAATTTTGTTTTTGTACCTTTAACATTGTTTTGTTATATGCCTCTGGTTTTGATCCTTTCAATATACATTTAACTAATAAAGTAATACTATAAACCACCATATATAATCCATTTGCTTCCAATGGATCAACAAATCCTTGACCTAATCCTATAGTAACCACGTTATCTTTCCATGGCCTTTTTAATACATTAGGTTTCCATTTAATATTTCTTGGTTGTATATTATTATATCGTTTTCTATTCTTAGTCCACCCTTTAAAATCATCAAGAGCTTCATCATCAGAGATATACTTATCAGAATAAACATAACCTGATCCAGTACGATTTTGTAGATCAATTATAAACTGCCATCCACATTCTCTTGCTACTGTTTGTGTATATGGATTGATCTCTCCCTTTAATTCAAATGGACATACCCATGCACTATTAACTAAATGGTGATCCCATATCTCTTCAGTTCTATCAGTCGTAAATTTTCTAGCAAAACCACTAGCATCAACGTAGAGGTCATATCCTTTAGGTAATTCATCTAATGTATCAATAATATGAGTTACGTCTTTACAATAGTCTTTAACAACAGAATTGGCTAGGTTTGCATCTAAATGATATGCAACCGATCTCCACCCATCTTTATCATATAATTCTATGTGACTATTTTTATCTTTAACACCAGACTTATATTCTTGATACCATTTATCAAAACGACCTTTAGGATCATCCTGCCAAAACGTCATGAGAAATGGATCCTTACCAACACCATCCCACTCATATTTCATGTTCCCATACTTATGGACAGCATTACATCCATTCATCCACTCTTTCTCTGGAATACCTAGTTCTTCAAAGAAGGCTCCTATTTGTGGAAGAGAAGATTCCCCAACACCACTTGTAGGTATCTCATCACTTTCGATTAATGTTATCTCAGCATCAAGAAATCTCTGCATATATGATGCACACCACCAACCAGAAGTTCCACCACCTATAATACAAATTTTCATTAATGAGTCCTACAATTTGGTAATAGGTCAGTCACAACCCTAAAGTTACTAGGATTGATGTACACACCCATGAGTATATGGTATATATCATTTACAAAAGCAAAGGATCCATGTTGTTTCTTTGTATTTAAAAGATATGGTTTCCCTGCCTTAAATGGTGCTAGTTGTTTATCATATATGAAGGCCCACTCATGTAATTCAGTCTTATTTAATGGTATGAAGATTCTCATTTGTTGTGTTGTTTTATAAGCATCCCTATGTGGTCTAAAGAAAGTACCTGCATCCATTTTAACTGCATGACATTTTGCTAGACTATTCCACTTATCAAAAAATTGTACTAGGGACGGACATGACTTTAAATTATTATTATATTCTCCCTCTTTCTTATCTTTTACTCTAAGATCAAGAGTATCTGATCCAGTTAAAGATAATCCCATAGGAGCAGAGACACTTGGCCCTGTGACCCAGTTGTTGTTACTAGATAGTTGTGTTATAATATTATCGACATCAAAATCCCAGTCAAGTTCGACAATATCACCATAACTATTCAGTAGAGTTAGGAGTGTTGCCTGTGTATCGTTCATTTCTTGGGAGTTCACGTAGTTGATCCATTTTTCTTATATGTTCTATTCTCATAATCTCATGGTATAATCGGATTACATCTTTGGGAGCATCTGCTTTCCATATAAATGGTAGTAACCCATGAACAAGACTCTTAAATGAGATTGCAATTAACCTACGAGAATTACCTATAGAGTGTTTAAGATGATACCAGTAAGTCCATCCAGTTTCTACTTCTAAGTGATATTTGGATTCCTTAAAAATATTTCTCATACTATTAATTATATCATATCTATCTAGTAATGCAAAACCTACACTGCGATGCCTATACCGATCCTTTTCCACATATAGTTCTTCATGATTTCTATGATGATGAAGAGTTGGAGTTGATATGGGAAGAATTAAAATTCTATACAAAACCAGGAAAATTAGTAACTCCTGATAAGTATGGTGGGATAGTAGGTAAGACTGATTCCAAGGCTTTAATGTTAGATGACGTATATCCAGAAGCATATAGAAATCTATCAAATATATTAGAAGTTAATAGAAAGGTATTTACATCTGGAGTATTGGATGTATTTGCTCAATGCCATGATTGTTGTAGCATTGCACCTGAGGTTAATAAGGATAATACTAAGGTACGATATTATCATGATGGTGAAGGATATGAGGCTCATAAAGATAAGTCAGTTCAGTTTCTAGCATTTAGTTATTTCTATAAAGAACCTAAGAAGTTTACAGGTGGTGAATTGTATTTTCCTGACTATATCGACATGGATGCCTTGACGTGCGAGAATAATATGACTATAATATTTCCTGGTTGGGTAAAACATGGAGTAAGGACAGTAACTATTGAAAATTCAGATTATTATGATGGCTTCGGTAGATACGCTATTACGAGTTTTATGAGTTGTATAGATAAAGAAAAAAGAAATTTTCAAGGATTAAACAAGAAAGATTAATTATGCAAGATATACTTATAGGTGATAACTTTTTCTCTCATCCCGAGCTAATCCGTGAATTAGCACTTAGTTATAATGATTACAGACACTCAGAAGACCCAGAATATGAGTGTGGATGGAAAGGATGGAGAACTCCAGCCCCAAAGGCAATCAATGAGGGTATATATGATGTAATGACGAAGGCATACAAGATTGATGAGAAGGATTATGTATGTACACCATACTTCCATATTGCCTACGAGGAAACTAAGTTAACTTGTGATTTTCCTAATTTTAAATGGCACGTAGATCAGAGTGAGTTTGCAGGGTTGGTATATTTACATCCAGAGCCTCCCAAGAAAACTGGAACCTGTCTGCTAAATGGTACAGAAAATGAAATAGTCACAGTTGATAATGTATTCAACAGAATCGTTGCATATCCCTCTTACTATTATCATGCACCCGAAGACTTGTTCGGAACTATGAAGGATAAGGAGAGCGGCCGCATGACTCTCACATTTTTTATATGGGCGAATGATAATCCACATAAACAACACGCAATAAACTGGATGAGACTTATGGAGACTGAAAAGTGAGAAAATCATACATACCTTTGTATGGTTTGTACGGGAAGCTCTAACGTCATAACGGGAAACCAGTTACAAAAGCGTCACATACCCTCGACCAGAGGGTTTTTTTGTGTTATAATAAGTGCATATTATGAGAGTTTGATGCAATTACGACCACACCAACAAGATGCCCTCGACGCTATGCAACAGCATGAGAAGGGTCAAATCATTGTACCTACAGGTGGCGGTAAGACTATCTGTATGATACATGATGCTATGAGAGAGTTCTCAAAGGATCATCAACAGACCATAGTGGTCGTTGCACCTCGTATTCTACTAGCAAATCAGTTGAGTGCAGAGTTCCTAGAGTTCATTACAGATCCCACAGTGGATGTGATGCACGTGCATAGTGGAGAGACACATCATTTCAGCACTACTAAGGTAGATGAGATTCGTGAGTTCAACTTCCACAATGCTAACAATGGTAGAAATCAGTTAATATTCACAACATATCATTCTTTACGTAGAGTGGTTGAAAGCAACATCACGATTGATACAGTCTATTTTGATGAAGCACACAACAGCACACAGAGAAACTTCTTCGTGCCTACACAGGAACTCGCAACAAGTATATTCACACGTGCCTATTTCTTTACTGCAACCCCTAAGCACAGTCTCACACCTGCTAGAGCTGGTATGAATGACTCTAAGGTATATGGAGAGGTAATCTGCAATGTACCTGCTCCAAAGTTAGTCAGAGAGGGTTACATACTACCACCAAAGGTGGAGATATATCAGTCTAGAATCTTGAAAAAAGATGAGTTGGTTGCTGATCGTGATTGTGAACAGATGATAGGTGCTATTGATAACCTTAGAAAGAGTAAGGTATTGATATGTGCTAAGTCAACTGCACAGATTATCAATCTACTCTATCACACACCATTCACTCAGCAACTTGCATGGGCGAATTACTCATGGATGACTATAACATCTAAAACAGGTGCTATAATAGACGGAGAGAAGGTCGATAGAGAGACTTTCTTTGATACTCTTAATGAGTGGGGAAGAGATCCTGAGAAAAAATTTGTTGTGTTACATCATAGCATATTATCTGAAGGTATCAACGTAAATGGTCTTGAAGCGGTCTTGTTTATGAGATCTATGGATTACATAGGTATCTCTCAAACAATAGGTCGTGTGATCCGTAAGGGCGATGCAGACAAAGTGTTTGGTCTTGTATGCGTACCAGTTTATTCAAATGTAGGTATCTCTACTGCACGTAAGGTACAGAATGTTGTTGATACAATATTCAACAAAGGAGAGCCTGCTATTTCAACAGTAAGAAAATGACTTCATCTATAGTATTAGTTACAGGTGGTTTTGATCCATTACATAGTGGACATATTGCCTACTTCAAATCAGCAAAAGCAATCGCACCATTGAGTCCACTCGCTGTAGGACTCAATTCTGATCAATGGTTATCGGACAAGAAAGGTAAACCATTTATGCCTTTGAAGGAGAGAATAGCAATCGTCAGAGAATTAAAGATGGTTGATGTTGTTATTGAGTATGATGATAGCGACAAGACAAGTAATTGTGCAATAGAGCAACTATTAGAAATATATGATAAGGTTGTCTTTGCAAATGGTGGAGACAGGCACAATGAAAATGTACCAGAGTATGAGAAGTTCAAGAACAATGATAATGTGATCTTCCGATGGGCTGTTGGTGGTCTGCACAAGATGAACAGTAGTTCATGGATACTCAGGGAGTGGGATGAGAAAGATGACAAGTGAATTATTATTAAAAATATACATGAAAGCAAGGAGACAACCACTTGCTAAACCAGTAAGAACACATTATAATGTGGCTACATATGGATAAACATTATGAACGACCTTGATTTTTCTCGCATTGCTAATGCTCTTGAAAGAATTGCAAATGCTTTAGAACATATCAACATTGAGAATATAGAGCATAATCATGTTGAGACTGATGTACCAGTAGAAGTAAATACTCATGCTAAAACTTGGTAATGAATATTTTTGTAACCGACCCTGATCCCATATTATCTGCACAGGTGCTACCTGATAAGCATATCGTCAAGATGCCTTTAGAAACTTGTCAAATGCTTTCTATTGTTGCATCTAAAGAGTGGGGTCATGACTTTGGTAAGTTACCAAAGAAAGGTGGTGGTTTCTACAAAACAGAGAAAGGTGCATTTCGTAATCATCCCTGTACTATATGGGCTCAGACCTATTACAGTTGGTTGATTACACATGGTCTTGCTCTATGTTCAGAGTACACATACAGATATGAAAAGATTCATACTTGTGAATATACTATACAATATGCTGATGACTTATTCCCTGAGAGTCCACCACCCACAGAATTTGTACGTGCCATGTTTGATGAGTTTAAGTATGATGAGTCTATTGATACTATTACTGCCTACAAAAGATATATCAATGCTAAGCCATGGGTTAAGGACAACTATCTTAGAAAACCTGAGAGAAAACCTGATTGGATAACATGAGAGATTTAATATTGTTTGGAGACTGTAGAGATACACTCACACAATTTGATGAGAAGGCAAGATGTTGTGTTACATCCCCACCTTACTATGGACTCAGGAACTATGGTGATGAGGAGAATCAGATCGGACATGAACAAACACCAGAGGAATATGTTGATGAAATGGTCAAGGTATTCAGATTGGTTCGAGAGTGTCTAACTGATGATGGTACTGTATGGTTAAACATAGGGGATAGTTATTATAACTATAGACCTGGTAAAGGTCAAGCACTTTCTAAACAAACACTAGCAAAGAATGATCAAGACCTACCTAGTAAATGTGCAAGGAGAGGTAATAAACTAGATGGATTGAAAGAGAAGGATATGATTGGTATTCCTTGGCTTCTTGCGTTTGCCCTGAGGGCTGATGGTTGGTACTTAAGACAAGATATTATCTGGAATAAACCTAATCCAATGCCAGAAAGTGTGAGAGATAGATGTACTAAATCACATGAATACATATTCTTATTAAGTAAGAATCAGAACTATTACTTTGATGTAGATGCTATCAAAGAACCTACAAGAAGGAAGAGATCAGTATGGGATATAACTAAGAAACCATACAAAGATGCCCATTTTGCTGTATTTCCACCTGATTTGATTGAACCCTGTATCAAGGCTGGTAGTGAGAGAGGAGATATAATACTAGATCCATTTATGGGATCAGGAACTACTGCTATGGTATCCAAAGAGTTAGGAAGAGATTACATAGGTTGCGAATTACATGAAGAGTATGGTAAACTAATACAAGATAGACTACAACCATACCATAATCCCTTAGAGAAGTTTTATGAAAAAAGTTGAGAGACATAAGTATGATGGCGATACAATCATAGCCACTAGAACACTTGAGTTCGACCCATATCCTTATGAGTACATACAGGATGTAATGAAAAAGATTGAGTGTTACCTTACACCTGAGTTATTATCACACAAGAAATTGAAATATCCAGAGGATGTTATCAAATACAGATTTTATGGACATTGTTATCATTCATCACAGGCACTATTCTTCATGATGGACACAGATAAGTTGAAACCTTATAGTGGAGTTGATTGGAGAGAAGAAAAGCATTGGTGGTTACAGGATGGAGATACAATATATGATGTAACTGTTGACCAGTATAAGTGTAGAAACAAAGTACCACCCTATGATGTTGGTAAAGAGAGTAAATGGTACGGATGGAAACAACGACCACAACAAC
>CEUF01051663.1_pt1 | contig 31738 bp, 31 predicted proteins | sample 531461 | NCBI WGS metagenome assembly CEUF01 (sample SAMEA2623350, study PRJEB7988) | marine metagenome | biome: marine biome (ENVO:00000447); feature: surface water layer (ENVO:00002042); material: "saline water (ENVO:00002010), including plankton (ENVO:xxxxxxxx)" | depth 5 m | reverse complement strand
TGATTAAAGGTAAACTCTTTATCTTGTTCTAAAGCATAAAATTTAGTCATGCCTAAAATTGCACTATTTTCAGGCTTAATTAGATTATCGGATTTTTCTGGTAAATTATATTTAGGAGTTCCAATTTTAAAGTTAATATTACCTAATTTTTCCCCTAGTTTTACCATACCTTCCATGTTTGCAGTGCCCCCAGTTATGATTACCCCTTCAGGTATATGATTAAGTAGATTATTTTCCTCAAGACTATTTAAGCAATGTCTGAGAATTTTTGACATTGAATTTTCAATTAGCTCTGTAAGAGCTTTTCGAGAAAAAGACTTTTTTCCATTTCCAAGTGAAATATTCAACATTTCGTCGTTAACGTGATCTGAAAATGCACAACCATATTTCTTTTTAATTTCTTCAGCATCACTTGATTGAATATCTAACGCAGAAGCTACTGTCTCAGTAATATAATCACCTGAGTATGGTAAAACTTTTGAAAAAGTAATTGATCCTTTTTGATAAACAGAGATATCTGTTGTGCCAGCTCCTATATCGAGCACACAAACGCCTAACTTTTTTTGGTAATCTGTCAAAACACTGTGAGCCACTCCCAATTGACTGTAAAAATACCTACTTATGCCAATACCAGATGAACATATCTTCAAACATTTTTTGATATTATCTTTTGTGTTTTTGGAACAATGTATTAAATGTGACCTAGCTTCTAATTTTATCCCATTCATGCCTAGCGGGTCGGCTATACCGCCTTGACCATCAATAAAATAATTATTTGGCATAGCATATAGCAATGTTTTATTGTTCGGAATTTTCATCGTTGAGGACATGTTCAGTGCGTTTTCAATATCTCTTGCAGAAACCTGTCTTTCAGTAATTGCTGCTTGGCCTGTTGAATTTGTACTTGAGATCTCTTCTCCTGAGATTGAGATAAGAACTTCTTTTACCTTAAATCCTGATTGTTTCTCAATATTTTTCAAACACTCTGAAATTGAAGATGCTGTAGCTGAAATGTTTATTACAGAACCTTTTTTAACTCCAGAAGTTTCAACGCTAGAAAAAGCACTAATTTTTGGATTAGAAAAGTCGTCAATGAGTAAACCACTAATTTTTGAGGTACCAAGGTCCAAAAAACATATCATCTAATTAAATTCTTAATACATATCCCTGTTGGTATCTTAAGTCTAGATTGATGACGTTTGAATTATTTTGCTTCAAATTATTGGTAATTTTGTTTAGTAACTTAACTCTTACATGAATATCACTTTTTCCTATTTTTGCAATTGATTTGTCTGTCACAATTTGCCAACCTGAAAGTTTAGAGTAACTCAGGCTTTTCAGTTCAAAGATTTCCTGATTTATTAGATTAGCCTGGTTCATTATTTCATCATTTAAATCATCTTTTTCTATATATAAAGTGGGTAAGTTTAATTTTTGAGGCATAAAAAATTGCTTGAAATCCTCATCGAAATAAATGTTATCTTTAATTTTAAAAATAGGTTTTTTCAAGGTAATAAGATATGTGATTTTTTGTTTACTTTTAGTCTGAAAAAAATTTTTTACCCAATCTTTATTTTTGACAAATGTTTTAAAATATTTATCTCCAAAAAGGCTTTTTTTCAGTTCATTTTCACATAATTTACAATTTGAAGAGAGCACTAAATTTACCTCGATTTTTTTGTAATTATTGTTTAGAACATTTATTAGAGCAATTAGTAATAAAACTGAAATTGCTAATAAAAAAATTTTAAATTGAATCTTCAATTATGTTAGTGATTAGCTCCTGATAGTTTATTCCAGATAATTTAGCAGCAAGAGGAAATAAGCTTTTTTCCGTAAACCCTGGTACAGTGTTTATTTCCAAAACTCCCAAATTTTTTCCATCAAAAACAAAGTCAACTCTTCCCCATGTTTGACAACCATGTGCATAGAAAGCTTTTAGTGCTATTTTTTTTAATTCGTCTTTTATTTCTTCATCAACTACTTCAACTTTTTTTGTGGCTTTACTTAAGTACTTTGCTTCATAGTTATAAAAACCTTCTTCATCCTCAGCAATTATTTCAAGTGGTGTAAGAGCTTCTCCCTTTAATATGCCAACAGTATATTCAGCATGATTGTAGGCCTTTTCAATTATTACATTTTCAGAGTATTTTCTTGCTTCCGAAATTGCTTCCTCCAGATTTTTTTCATGATCAATCTTAGAAACACCAAAACTTGATCCATTATTATTAGGCTTAACAAAAAAACTTTTATTTTTTTTAAAGAATTCATTATTGAGATTCAATTTTTGCTTTTTTTTAACAACTTGAAATTCTGGAGTAGGTATTTCGTTGTTAATCATCAGGATTTTTGAAGAAATCTTATCCCAACATTTCTTTGTTGATATTTCATCTGATCCCGTATATTTAATGTTATTTTTACTGAGTAGTTTTTGTGTTTCTCCATCTTCACCATCCTTGCCATGAACAGCTATAAATACTAGAGCTTCATTATTTACAGACTTTACGTCGAAATCCTTAATGTCTAGGATTGTTGCAGAAAATTTTGATTGATCAATATTCTCGATTATTTCTTGAGCGCTTTGTCGTGAAATCTCACTCTCAATAGAATCACCTCCGTATAAAATAATTACACTTATCATTTGTATATAGCCTTTATGGAGTTTGAAATGTCTACGATATTACCTGCACCCTGTGTAACTATAATTTCATTTCCTTCAATCTCTGTTTCTAAAATTTTACAAATTTCCTTTAAGTTTTTAGCAAAGAAGGCATTCTTCCTTTTTTCAATAAGTGCATTTACAAAGTCATATGAACTGATATTTTGCAAATTTTGCTCTCCTGCTGAATAGATATCAAGGATTATTATTGTATCGACTTCTCTGAGGCACTCTACAAATTCTTTAAATAATAATGTTGAACGAGAATATCTATGTGGTTGAAATATCATGCATATTTTTTTGTTAGGCTTGCTGGATCTTAGTGCTTGAATCGTAGCTTTCAACTCTGTCGGATGATGCCCATAATCATCAATTAAAGTTGCTGATTTTCCTTCAATTTTCAAATTAGCTTTAAATTCTAACCTTCTTGAGACCCCACCAAAATTTTTAAAAGAATCCTTAATAACTTTTGTATTTATTCCTGCTTTCTGAGCAACGATAAAAGCTGCAGCAGCGTTGAGTGCATTGTGCTTACCTAATAAGGTTAATTCTAATGTAGTTTCCTTACCTGTGGAGCTTCTGACTATTTTAAATTTTTGAAATGTAGCATATTGTTTTAAATCCTTAATGAAGTAATCTGCTTTTTTCTCAAAACCATAAGATATTTTTGGTCTGGACAGTAATTTGAATACCTTTTTTGATCTATCGGAATCAATGCAAATTATTGCACTTCCATAAAAAGGCAAGTTTTCAAGAAACTGCAGAAAAGTAGAGTCTAATTTCTCTATATTATTTTCATAAAAATCAAGATGATCGTTATCAATATTTGTAACGACGCTAATTTCTGGATTCAAATGTAAAAATGATGCATCACTTTCGTCAGCCTCAACAATTAAATATTCACCCGTTCCCAAAATACTTTTATTTTCTTGCCCTAAAATTTTTCCACCAATAATAAATGTAGGATCAAGGCTCGCTCTTACAAAAATATCAGCTATTAAACTTGTTGTGGTGGTCTTTCCATGAGAACCAGCTACTGCGATACTTTGATACCCTCTCATTAAGCTTGATAACATTTCTGCACGTGGTATCAATGTAATATTCAAAGACTTCGAAGCTTTAATTTCAGGATTTGAATCGTTCACAGCAGAGGAATAAACTACAACATCTGAATTTCTTACATTCTTTTCATTGTGACCTATAAAAATTTTAGCGCCCAAAGAAGTTAATCTAATTGTATTTTTATTTTTAACGAGATCACTTCCACTTACACTAAAGCCTTGCTTTATAAGCATTTCTGCAATGCCAACCATGCCCACACCCCCAATACCAATGAAGTGTATTTTTTTGATATTACTTAATTTCATGAACTATTTTTTCAGCTGATTTCAAGTGTATACTTTTCCTCATTTTATTGCTTAATTCGCTAAAATTTTGTGAATCAAATTCGATAATTTTTTTTGAGAAAACTTTAGAATCGAATTTCTTTTCGTCCAGCACCACTCCCCCACCATCATTACAAGCTAACATAGCATTCTTCATCTGATGATCATCTATCGAGCCTGGTAATGGAATAAATATTGCAGGCAAACCCAAACTTTGCACTTCAGCTACTGTTGATGCACCAGATCTACATATAATGAATTTCGATTTCGCCATTACTTCAGGCATATTTTCAATGAAACTTACATATTCAATTTTTTCTGTCGATATTTTTTTATTAAGTACACCAGTTTGAAATAGTATTTTTTCATTTAAATTTAAATTATTTAAAATTTCAGCAAGTTGATTATTGAAGAAATTAGCTCCCTGGCTGCCTCCAAGAACAAGAATGTGCTCTTTAACAACATGAGTGTCATAGCTTAACTTTCTAAAAGCTGGTCTAATTGGTTGTCCAAAGTTGTATTCTTTTTTTTCATTTAGAGGGAACGTTGTAAACAGTTTTTTCGCAAATATTAAACTTAATTTATTGGCAGAACCTAAAATTGAGTTCTGCTCGTGGATGTAAATATTCTTAAAAAGGCAAATTGATGAGATTAAACCAATTACTGAAATATAATTACCCATTAAAAGAACATTATTAGGCCTATATTTAATTAGAAGAAAGATTGAAATTAATACACAGATTGTAGTGTTAAATGGCCAAAGTAATTTCTGAACAAAATTTTTACCCCTAAATCCTGATACATTTAAATGGCATACTTTAAAGCCTGAATTTTTATAAATTTTTTTTTCTATCTCTCTATTAGAGGCAACAAAGATTACATTTTCTTTACCAAATTTATCAGCTATGGATAATGCAGGGTATATATGGCCTCCTGTTCCAGCTGCGAAAATTGCAATTTTCATTTTATTTTATTTCTGAACTCCCAGCTTGCTCTGAGCGTGATAGCCAAAGCAACAAAATTCATGATAACACTACTTCTTCCATAACTTATGAAAGGCAGAGTCAAACCTTTCGTTGGGATGACACCAAGGTTTACAAAAATATTAAGCGAAGTTTGTATGAAAAAGATTAATGCAAAAGATGTAATAATTAAGCTATTGAAAAAATAATTTTGGTTTTTTGCTTTCTCTGCAAGCTTAAACAGTCTCCACAAAATTACAAGATAACAAGTAAAAAGGATTAGAAAACCAATTGCTCCAGATTCTTCTAAGTAAATTGAAAAAATAAAATCAGTATGAGCTTCAGGAAGAAAAAAATATTTTTGTGTGCTTTCACCAATTCCTAGACCAGAAACACCACCTTGAACAGAGGCAATTAAAGCATTAATGAGCTGATAGTCTGAGCCTGTCATATCATCCCAAGGATTTGCAAAAGATAAAACTCTATCAAGCCTCTCTGGATTAAAATAAATTGCAATAGACAGAAATATAAAAAAAATTATAGTCAAAATAGCAAGCTGAGAGATCTTTGCACCACCAATAAAAAGAATACATATTGCTATTGAAAATAATATTGCGGTATTTCCATAATCAGGTTCAAGAAATAGAAGTATGGCAATGAAAGTTGTGACAACTATTGGTTTGATAAAACCTTTCCAACTGCTTTCAAGCTGATCTTTTCTTCTCAGACAATAACTACATAAATACAAAGGAAGAAAAATCTTAATAATTTCTGAAGGCTGAATATTAACTGGTCCAATGTTGAGCCATCTTCGAGCTCCATTTATCTCTTGACCTAAACCTGGTATCAAAACTAAGACTAAAAGCAATGAACTTAACCCAAGCAAAATAAGGCCTTTCTCTTTATAAAAAGATATTGGTATAAAAAGAAAAATAGAACATGCAACTAGTGAAATCGATAAAGCTATTATTTGTCTTTCCAAAAAATAGAATGGATTACCATAATCCGCATTGGCTATTACATTTGAAGATGAATAGATAAAAATTAGACTTATAGCTGTAATTATCGTAATGGGAACTAATAGAGTTAGGTCAAATAAGTTTTCTTTTCGATCAATCAAAATACTTTTCTTTTAAGTTATTGAAATGTTTGCCTCTTTCGATGAAATTTAAATAATCATCTCCACTTGGATTGCCTGGACTAAATAAAATATCTTTGTGTTCATCTTTTTGTAAGATTTCAAAAATTTCATCTAAATTTGAGAAAGTTGAGATATTTTGGTGCTTTATAATGTTTAACAATTCATTTCTATGTCTACCAAAAATTAACACTCTTCTAGGGCCTTTTATATTTAATTCCTTATAATCTTCCTTTTTGGGGTTGCCGCATAAGATCAAATCTCCTTTAAAATTTAATTTACTTAAAGCATACAAGAGTGATGCTGAATTTGTTGACTTTGAATCATTAACTATTCCCTCTGAAATCTTTTGTAAGCGATACGGCAGGTTCGTCAAATTAAGATTTTCAACTTTTAATTTTGGTTCTATACCTGATACAAACTCTATGGCTATATTTTGATAATCATCTGATTCACAAAAAATTGTTTTCCCTTTTTCCGAGCATATTTTCAATTTTGCATTCTTATAATTTTCATAATTACCGTGAAAATCAATATGGTCTTTTTGAATATTTGTAATAATTGAAAAATCGAAAAGATTTTTTTTCATCTTTTCTAACTGAAAACTTGATGCCTCAATAACTGTATATTTATTTTTGTGTTTAATTCTATCTAGTAGAGTTTCACCAATATTTCCTAGTGCAATAGAAGAGCTCACAGTATTTAAGGTTTGATTTAGATAATTTACTAGCGTGCTTTTACCATTTGTTCCAGTTACTCCGATTTTTATAGATTTATTATTTTGAAAAAAAAGATCTAAATCAGAAATATAGTTTAGCTTTCCGAGAGTTGATGATGAAAAATACTTTTTTAAGTTTATTCCAGGAGAGATGTATAAATTTTTGTAATCAGAAATACTTTCAACATTTAAGCAGTCTAATATATTTTTTTTGTTTTCTAATTTTGATCCATCCTCGTCAAAAATATCAAAATTAATTGAATTTGCAGTAAGGTATTTTTCAAAAGATTTGCCTGTTACTCCGTAACCAATAATTAGTGATTTCATTATCTAATTTTCAATAGGGACAATCCAACTAAAACAAATATAAAAGTTAAGATCCAAAACCTCACAATTATTTTTGGCTCCTTCCAGCCTAGTAATTCGAAATGATGGTGAATAGGAGCCATTTTAAAAATTCTTTTCTTTCTTATTTTAAATGACGAAACTTGTAGAATTACGCTCATAGCTTCCATAATAAAAATCATCGACATCACTGCAAAAACTATTTCATGTCTTACAATAATTGCTACAAGTGCAATAAAGGCTCCCATTGAGAGTGAACCAACATCACCCATGAATATTTGTGCTGGGTAAGCATTAAACCAAAGAAAACCAATTCCAGCTCCTACTAAAGCTCCACATATTACTAGAAGCTCGCCAGTTCCTTGTAAATAAGGTATGTATAAATACTCTGAAACAATGGAATTTCCTGCTGACCAGGCAATTAGTCCAAGTGCTGAAGTTATCAAAATTACTGGAAGAATTGCTAAACCATCAAGGCCATCAGTTAAATTTACTGCATTAGAACTTCCAACAATTATAAAGATAGAAACTGGTATGAATAATATTCCCAAAGAAAATGAAACTTCTTTGAAAAATGGGACTATGTAATTGAGCTCATTTAAATCAAAAACATAAAAATAAAGCATAGCTGAAATTATTAAAGAAAATAAAAATTGAAAAGAAATTTTCGTCCATGAAGAAATTCCCTTTGAATTCTTTTCTGTAACTTTTTTGTAATCGTCTGCAAAACCTAATAATGCAAAAAGGAATATACATAAAAGAGAAACCGCTAAAAACCTATTTGAGAAATCTCCCCAAAGAATGCTTGAAAATATTACACTTCCAATGATTAGAATACCGCCCATAGTTGGAGTTCCATCTTTTACTTTATGTGAATCTGGCCCTCTATCGCCAATAGCCTGCTGAAATTGAAATGACCTTATTTTTTGGATAAAAAATTCCCCAAATAAAAGAACAACCAGGAGACCTGATAATGTGGATAAAAACGTTCTTGTACTTAAATATGAAAACAGATTTAAAAATGTACTTTTCTCAAAAAATAAATTAAGTAGTAGTTCAATCATTTAACAACAGCTCAAGATAGTTTTCCATTCTACTAGACCTAGAGCCTTTAAAATAGACTTTTTTACCTGCCTTCAGTTGTTTTATCAGATAATCTCTAGGGAAATCTTGCTTATTTTCAAAAAAATTTACATTTTGATTATCTGTTTTTTTACTAACTTCTTTAAAAATTTTTCCAGTCAGAAATATTTGAAAATCTGCTAAATGATTTAGCAAATCTTCATGTTTTTTATTTTCATCAACACCCAACTCAGCCATATCGCCTAAAACTAAAATGGTATTATTCGAATCTTCTTCCCTTGCAGTAGCAATTACCGTATCTGGATGAGCATTATATGTTTGATTTATGATTTCGCTACCATGTACTTTTATTATGTTTCCTCTTCCAGCTGGTGGCTTAAAAATAAATTCCTCAAGATCTGTATCAAGTGAGAGCAGAGCTAATGTTCTCTGTAAAATTTCTTTGTTTTTTTCAAAGATATTATTATTTTCAATTTTTCTCCCATCTATAAAATTATCTTCATTTTTGAGACACTCTTTTAGTTTTAATTTTGTTTTAGATATATTTTCTAAATTCTTAAATGTACTTAGATGGTTCGATGCTATAGCTGTTAGAATGAATATATCACAGAAAAGTTTCTCGGAGATTAAATCAAAATCTCCAATATTTCTCGCACCACATTCAACTACAAGATAATCTGTATTTTTTGGCATAGTAAGTATAGTAAAAGGTATACCGAATTCATTATTTTCGTTATCTTTGCTTGCATGGCATTTATCTCCCAATAAGCTTTTTAACATATCTTTGATGGTTGTTTTACCGTAGCTTCCTGTAATAAAGATTACCTTTACTTTATTTTTATTTAATTTAATTGCACATATATCCAGTAAAGAGCTATATACATCATCGACCACAATAGACGCACCAGAAATTTTTTGTTTTGTTAAAACAGATGCTCCTTTTTGTAGGGCTTCTTCGATAAAAATTTCAGCATCATAATTTTTGCCTTTTAAAGGAATAAATAGATCACCTTTTGAAGCTATTTTTGAATCAAAAATAATTCTTTCAATATTTGCATCAATTTCAACATTTTCAAACCCAAGAATTTGAGATAATTTTTTTAAAGATATGTTTTCATTCAAGCTGTACACTTTTTTACTTCCTCAAAATCAGAAAAATCTAAACACTCATTACCGATAATTTGTTTATTTTCGTGTCCCTTACCGGTAATTAGAAGTATGTCTTCCTCACAAAGCTCATTTATAGCATTTTTTATAGCACTGGATCTGTCAAGCTCAACATAGGTCTTATCTAATCCTTTTATTCCATCCATTATCATATCGGCTATTTTTTGAGGATCCTCATTTCTAGGATTATCAGAAGTTATGTAAATTTTTTCACAATATTTATCAGCAACTTCGCCCATTTGAACCCTTTTACCTTTATCTCTATCTCCTCCAGCTCCAAAAACTATCACTAACTTATTTTTTTTCTTTTTATAAAGATATTTACATACTGCTTCTAAAGCTTCAGGCGAGTGAGCATAATCAATATAAATATTTTCTCTTGCTGTTTTATTTAATCTGCCAATTGGCAGTGATATTTTCTCAACTTCAGCGAAAAAACCTTCGCAATCATTATTAATAAATTGAAAATATGGAAGAGAAAGAAATAAATTGTATAAGTTAAATTCAGATTCAATTTTAGAAGCAGCTTCAAACTTTCCCCAAGGTGTTTCTACTAAAAATTTAATGTTTCCATCTTCATAAAATTTTAAAACCTTAAAATAAATATCAGATTTATTATTTTTAGAAGAAATCTTAAATGTTTGATTTGATCTTATCTTTCTGAGATGACTAGATATTATTTCATCGTCAAAATTTACAGCTACTGTCTTAGCCTTTGTATTGCTAACTAACTTAAACTTTGCATCAACGTAGTTTTGTAATGAGCCATGATAATCAAGATGATCTCTTGAGATATTTGTAAATATCGCATGATTGATCTCTAAACCCTCTAACCTATTTTTATCCACTCCAATAGATGAAGCTTCAAAGATAATATTTTTTATGTTTGATTTAAAACATTTTGACATAAGATTCCTAATAAAAACTGGCTCTTCAGTAGTGAGCTCATTGTTAAAGATTTTTTGCTCATTTATAAAAGTTCCTAAAGTTCCAGTCGAAGCGTGTTTAATCACATTTTTTCCCAAAATTTGACTTAAAAAATTCAAAGCAGAAGTTTTACCATTCGTACCGGTTATAAAGAGATTATTAAAAGATGAATGATCTATCTCAAAGTATTCATCTAACCATTTTAAATATGTACTATTAAGGTCCCTTATCTTTGAAACTTTTGGTAAGTGAATATTTTCATTGCTATCCAAAAAAATATGTTTAACAAGTTTTATATGGTCAGTAGTTAAATATTTTGCACCACCCCTTAGAGATAAAAAAATATCATTTTTTTTTATATATTTTGAATTTGAAACTATGTTTTCATTAGAACCAAGATTTGAAAAAGGGTTTTTCATAAGTATTTCAATCTCTTCATAAATTTAGTTAATTTTCCAACAACGGGTGCAGATACATCACCTCCAAAATATTTATTGGGATCGGGCTCGTCAATTGTGACAATCATAATAAATTTTGGATTGTTATAAGGAAAAATAGAAGCAAAGCTTGAAATATATTTTTCAGATGCATACCCAACTCCTTCTATATACTTTTCAGATGTTCCTGTTTTTCCTGCTATCTCTACTCTCTCATTCTTAAGATTAGATGCAGTGCCATCTAAGACTGTCTCTCTTAATGAGTCCAAAATAAAGGATGCATTGGATTTGCTGAGAACTCTAACCTTATCTGATTTTATATTTATTAAGATTCTCGGTTCAATCATTATTCCATCATTAGCAAAAACAGTATATGCTCTTGCTATTTGCAACATGTTTGAAGTGAGGCTGTAGCCATACCCCAAAGATGCTTTGTCAATATCATAAAGTTTAGGACTATCAATAATTCTTCCTGTTGGATTATTTATCCATTGCATTTTTAAATCTTGCCCAAAACCAAATTGAGTCAGATTCTCTCGCATTTCACTTGACGAAAACTTTATAGCAATCTTTGCTATTCCAACTTGAGATGATTTTGAAATAGTTTCTGAGGGATTTATCCTTCCAAAATTCTTACCTCCTGCCTCGCTCCTTTTATATCCAGAAAGTGTAACAAAACCTGGATTTGTATTAATAATGGAATCTTTTTGAATATGGCCTAGTTGAAGCGCACCTGCAACGGTTATAGGCTTAATTAATGAACCAGGTTCAAAAAAATCATCAATTACTTTATTTCTTTCAATCACCCTATCAGGGCTGTTTGGGTTGAAAGTGGGATAACTTACCATTGCTAATATTTCACCTGAATTAGCATTCATTATCAAAGCTGAACCACCTTGAGCCTTTGAGGTTGAAATTGCATTCTTTAACTCATTAAAAAGTTTAAATTGCAAATTTGTATCTAAGGTAAGATGAAGGCCTTCATTGTTTCCAAGACTTATGAAATCCTCTAATTTTCCATATAGTTTTTCACCTCTTCCACTTTGATTAAAAGTCATCCTTCTTGCACTGATTACTAAGTCATCGTTCAAAACTTTTTCTATCCCTTCAAGCCCTCCATCAGTTCCTGAGAAACCCACAATCGGACCAAAAATACTGCCAAAAGGGTAATATCTTTTAAACGTATCCTCTCTTACTGGCACACAACTACACGCTTTTTGAATATTGGATAATATTGATTGTGAAATATTATTTTCTAAATAAATTCTCCTTTTAGTGTTTAGAAAAATTATTTGAGATTCCTTCTCGAGAATTTCTTTTGCTATATTTTTATCAGTCTCATTTTTAAATAATAAAGTTGGTCGCAAAATATCGGTTGCTAATTCAGTTCCGTTTCTGTCCAATATTTTTTTTCTTGGCTGTAAATTAATTTCAGAATTTAAATTTCTGATTTCGGCAGCTTCAAGAAATAAATCTCTCTCTTGGTTAAGTTGATAGTATCTATAACCAGGTATCAATAATAAAATTAAAAAAATAAAAAAAAGAAATCTTAATTTATTCATTATTAGTATCAGGATCAATCATTCCTAGAGCCATAGCTTTATCGTAAACATATGGAGAAGATTTCAGGAGTGCTATTTCAACATTTAATTTAGAATTTTGGTTTTGCAGTCTAAAAATATTTTCTTGCACATTATCAAGGTGTATGAAATTTCTTTTATATTCAAAGACAAGAAAAACTTTCAGAAAAGAAAAACCTAAAATAAGCAAAAAAAATATTATCAGAAGGTAATCTAATATTTTCATAATTTTTCAATAATTCTCATTTTAGCGCTTCTAGCTCTTGGATTCATGGAAATTTCTTCTGGAGAAGGACAAATTATTTTGCTTACCTTAAATTCATCTGGCACATCTTTATACATCAAAGGGATATCCTTTTCATGAAAATTAACTCTTGGTTTGAATGTTTGTTTAGCAACCCTATCCTCCAAAGAGTGAAATGTAATAACTACTAATCTTCCTGATTTAATAAGCTTGTTTTTGATTTGGTCAAGACATTTTGAAAGATTTTCAATTTCAGAGTTTACAGCCATCCTCAAAGCTTGAAAGGACTTTGTTGCAGGATGCTTTTTTGTTCTAGTGCCTTTTGCGGATTTAATTATTTCTGCGAGATCTAGTGTACTCTCAATTGAATTTTGTTCCCTCTGCCTTACTATTGCTTTTGCTATTTTTCTTGATTCTTTTTCCTCACCAAATTTCCAAAGAATTTGGGCTATTTCTTTCTCACTGTAATTTTCAATAATATCTTTGCATGTAAGTTTTTGTTTTTGATTAAATCTCATATCTAATGGTCCTTTTGTTTGGAAGCTGAATCCTCTTTCTGGTTCATCAAGCTGTGGTGAAGAGACACCACAATCAATCAGCACACCTGTTAACGAATAATCATCAATATAATCATTAATCATTGAAAAATTTGTTTTGAAAAATTTAAAATTCTTATCCTTAATATTCTTAGAAAATTCCAATGCCGCATCGTCTAAGTCAAATGCAATTAGTCGCCCTTTTGGTGATAAATTTTCTAGGATTTTTTTTGTGTGTCCTCCTCTTCCAAAAGTACAATCAAGATACAAGCCATTTTTATCTGAAATCAGACTTTTAACAGATTCTTCCAGAAGTATAGGTATATGTTTAATCCTCAATACTCCGTATCACAGCATTTATGTCAATTAGTCTTAAACTTACAGGATCCACATACCCTTCTGTTTCTTTTCTTTGTGGACTTAATTCTCTTACTGGCCTTATATAAGAATTAGAAAATTCATCTAAATTAAATTTTCTTAAACCCGTTGCAATTATTGTTACAACTATTTCATTTCCATACGATTCATCTATAGTTAGGCCTGGAATAGCCTCAACACCTTGTTGGCAAATACTTTGTGCTTGTCTCATAATTTCATTTATTTCTTGCATCTCCATTCCTGATGGCCCACATATATTTACTAGCAAGCCTTTGGCATTTTTTACTTCAGCTTTATTAAAAAACGGATTGTCTAGTGCGTTATTTACTGCATCAGCCGCACGATTCAGACCTTTTGCTTTACCTATACACATTATTGCCATGCCTTTTTGAGACATAGCAGCTTGCACATCAGCAAAATCTACATTCATTGTTGCAGGATTTAAGATTACGTTAGAAACACCTCTTACTGCGTTAGTAATAACTTCATTTACTGCATTAAAACCCTTATTAAATTGTGTATTAGCTGGAAAGATCTCAAAGATTTTCTCATTGTCTATCTCAATACATGAATCAACACTCTGCATTAATTTTGATATTCCAGCTCTTGCCTGTTCAGCTCGTTTTTCTTGTTCATATTTAAAAGGTGTTGTAACAACAGCAACTGTAAGAATACCAAGCTCTTTGGCAATTTTTGCGATGACAGGCGAGCCACCAGTTCCAGTTCCACCACCCATGCCTGCAATAATAAAAAGCATTTCAGTATTTTCGAGTGCATCTTTTATTTCAGAAATACTTAGTTCAGTAGCAATTCTTCCCTTCTCCGGATCATTTCCAGCTCCCAAACCTTTTGTAAATTCCTGTCCTAGCTTAATTTTTTTTGCTCTTTGAATTTTTGTTAAGTCTTGAGAATCAGTATTTGCACAGATAAATTCAACGCCCTTTATGTTGGACTTGATCATATGGTGAACACTATTGCCTCCAAGGCCGCCTACTCCAATCACAGTAATCTTTGCTTGTTCATAATTAGAGTCTAAGATTTGCCAAGTCATAATGTGATTTTAAATTAGAGGAATGAGTTGGTCTATAAGCCGGATTCTGTTTTAGGCTATCATTTATCTAGATGTTTTGTCACCAAAACATTCGTTGTCGTAGCTGCCTACCCAGATCATGCGCGAGCAACGCAATTTGATCTCTATTTGGCATTGCTTCAAGTGGGGTTTGCCATGCCCTGATTTTACTCAGGCGGTAAGCTCTTACCTTACCTTTTCACCCTTACCATAAAATGGCGGTATATTTTCTGTGGCACTAGCCGTAGGCTCACGCCCCCCAGTCGTTAACTGGCACTTTGCTCTTTGAAGTCCGGACTTTCCTCTCCAAGTGTTTTATATCACGCTGAAAAACATTAGAGCGATAGCTCGACCAACTCAGCTGCATATGATATCAAGACTTTTGCGAAAAAGATAAAAATCTTTTATAAAGTAAATTTTTATTAATCCCTGTTAAATCTGCAGCTACTTTTGATATATCTTTAACAGAGATTTTCGATTGTAAATTATTAAATACTTTATCTGCTTTTAAATAATCATAATCTTTTTCATTGAAATGTAACAATAAAACGAATTCTCCTTTGACAAGCTCTGTTTTTGCATTAAATATTTGTAAAACCTCTCTTGGCGAACCTCTAAAAAAATTCTCGTGTAGTTTAGTTAATTCTTTTGCTACACAAAGATATACCTCAGAACCAAAAAGTTGATCGATAAGTTTTAAAGAAGTTATGAGTCTGTGTGTTGTTTCATAGAAAATTGATGTACCGGAAAAATTAGAACATTCATTAAGTGCAACAACCAATTCTTTTTTCTTTTTTGGAAGGAATCCATTAAATTGAAATTTATTAGTAGGCAAACCACTACCAGCTAAAGCTGTAATAACTGCAGTTGGTCCTGGCATAGAAATTATATTAATTTTATTTGCAATAAGATCTGAAATAAGTTTATAGCCTGGGTCAGATATTAGGGGAGTACCTGCATCTGAAATTATTCCTCCCTTCAGACCGTCTTTAAGTGCCTTAAGTATGTTCTCTCTATCTGCTTTATTTGAGTGATCATTATATTTGAATATTTTTTTTGATCTTATATCAAGCTCCTTTAATAGTTTCAGAGTTATAGTTTTATTTTCAACAACCAAAAAATCGATTTCTTTAATTACATTGATCGCTCGAATGGTAATATCATCAAGATTGCCTATTGGAGAAGGTATAATATAGAAAGACATGTTTAAAAAAAAATTTCAGCAATTATTTATACTGATTATTATAACTAGTTGCTCCAGTGCTCCTAAAGAAATTATCACAAGTAATAAGTCTGTCCCATTAATTGAGGGAAACGAATTTGTTGGGATCACTAAGTTTGATGATCATATAGAGGGAAATAAATATCAAAATAAGTTCATTGTGGCAGCCCCAGATCATAAGAGGTTTTCTGAATTTAGTAATTTTTTTCAACTAGGTATCATTGCAGCAAAGGAGCATTTAAAAATAACAAATGAACTCAATTTTATTAATCAAGAAAATTTAAATTTACAGGATGCTAGAGAAAATTTTTTAATTGGCCCTTTAAGCAATGAGATTGTTTCGAATATTGATGGTTCGATTCCCAAAAATAAAGCTCTTTTTCTAAATGATGCAGTAAAAAATTATTCAATATCATTAAGTGAAAAATCACAAATCTCAACACTTGAAAATTATTTACTAAAAAAAGGCGCCGAAAGGTTAGGTATTATAGAAGATGAAGATAGTAATTTCGAGGATGCTAAAGCCTTTAAAAACAACTGGTATAACAAAAACAGAGATGCTGTAACCATTCAAGTAGATAGCAATCCATCAAACAGAATTGAGAATTTTTTGGATGTATCTGATAGTAAAATCAGATTTGAAATTATAAATAAAGCAAGTTTTTCTGATGTAGAGTTTATTCCAAGGGCCAGAAAAGATTTTTCACAAGTAATTGTTTTTACAAACGAGTTGAGCAGACTATATGAATTAGCTTCACTAGTAAGATTTAATTATGGCCTAAATTATGAAATTTTCTCACTAACTTCAAATTTCAATCAGAAAGTAGATCAAAATGAAATTTCGTTACATGACATAAAACTTGTTGATCATACATATGAAAATAGGTTTGCCAGTGATTTACCTAAGAGCCGTAGTTTTTGTTTGGGATTTGATGCCCTTCTTGTTAGTTACGCTATTGTAAATAACGTTGAGGGTGAGATAAGAGGTTTGCTCGGTATCTATAAAATTTCAGACAACAAGTTAATTTCCAAATCTTATATTAATTAAAAGAATATTTTAAATCTCTTTCTGAGTCTGTAAGAGATAATTCAAAACTAGGTCTCGAAAAAATTTTTTCTTGATATGCGCTTAAGCTAGCAAAAGATTTCGTATTTGGCAGACTTACTCCAAGGTAAGGAAGTCTGTACAGAATTGCAGACATGTAGCAATCAACAAGTGTAAACTCATCGCTCATAAAGTATGGTTTTTCTTTCAAAACTAGAACTATTCCAGAGACTAAACCCACAAGCTCTTTTTTTAAAGAATCAAATTCTTTTTGACTAATTTTTGGGCTCATCATTTTGTCAACAACTGGCAACCAGTCTTTTTCAATCCTATGAATCAATAACCGACATTCTGCTTTATCATTTGGATAGATAGGCAATAATGGTGGGTGAGGAAATCTTTCATCAAGATATTCAAGAATTACTCTTGGCTCATATATAGTAACTTCCCGATCTACAAGAACAGGTAACTTGTTGTATGGATTGATTGTTGGTAGTTCCTCTGGTAATTTTCCTTCTGGATCAAACTCCTTTATCTCACATGCTATGTCTTTCTCTGCAAGTACAATTCTAACCATATGGCTATGGTGTCCCTTTTCTTCTGAATAAAAAATCATTTAAGCTCCTTTGCGTATTCTCTGTAAAGAAGATTCATAACAGCAGTGAAGACAATAAAAAACAAGATAACAAAAACACCGTTTTTCTCTCTAGTTATTCGTGCTGGTTCAGCAGCATATGCTAAAAAATTAACTAAATCCCTCATAGAATTATCAAATTCTTCTTCAGTCATTGAACCTTCTGAAACTTTTACTAGTTTACCATCCTTGTCAAGTGCTAGATTGCCTTGCAATCCAGATAGAACATTTGGCATAGCTGTTCCAACGTACACAAGATTGTTGGACCCCGATGTTTGTGCAGGATCTTCATAAAAAGTTCTTAAATATGTGTAGATCCACTCATCGCCTCTTACCCTCGTTCTTAATGTGAGATCCGGAGCACCAATTGGTGAAACCTCTGGCATTCCAAATGTCATATAATCGGCTATTTTAGTATCAGGTGTTCTTATTAATTCTTCTGTAACAATATTTTCTGGAATAACTAAATCTTTTTGCAATCTATTCCACCTCAACAGTTTTAAAGAATGGCAACTTGCACAGTAATTCATGTAGATACCAAGACCTCTTTGGAGAGAGTAGAGATCGTGCACGTCAGAAGAAAAATCATCACATTTTTCTAAAGTTCCACAATCATTTTCCCCTGCAGAATACAAAAATGTACTTGAGAATAATAATATTGCTAGTAATTTCTTCATAATCTGTCTGGAACTTCTAATGTCTTTTCGTATTTTGTATAAATTGGCATCAGTATAAAAGGTGCAAAGTATAGAACAGTGCATATCTGAGCTACTAACGTTCTTAGTTCATTTACTGGTTTTGTTCCTAAATATCCCAGCGTAATGAAAGAGGCTGCAAAAAGAATCATCGCAATTTTGCTATAGATTCCTTTATACCTGATGCTTTGTACATTTGATCTATCCAGCCATGGAACCACAAAAAGAATTGCAATACTTGCAGCAAAAATTATAAAACCTAAAAATTTACTAGTTATGCCTAAAAATGGGATGCCAAACGTAACTGCTCTTAATATTGAGTAGAAAGGCGCATAATACCAAACTGGTGCAATATGTTCTGGGGTTTTGAGAAAATTTGCTTCCTCAAAATTTGGTTTCTCAATAAAATATCCGCCACCAGTAGGAGCAAAAAAAACAATTGCGAAAAATACAATGAAGAAAATTCCGATGGCAGGCAATGCACCAAAAGTCTTGTAAGGATGAAATGGTGCTCCATCAAGAGGCATACCTTTCTTATCTCTATACTTTTCAATATCAACTCCCTCTGGGTTTCCTGCTCCAACTTCATGCAATGCAAAGATATGGAAAACTACTAGCGCTATCATCAGAAGCGGAACAACAACTACATGTAATGCAAAAAATCTTGAAAGTGTAATTCCGGATAAAACAAAATCTCCTTGGATCCAAACTTGTAAATCTGGGCCAATGAATGGGATTGCCCCAAATAGAGACAATATTACATTTGCTGCCCAGTAAGACATTTGACCCCATGGAAGAACATATCCAAGGAATCCCTCTGCCATAAGCAGGAAGAGCAGGAAGCAACCAAATAGCCACACAAGCTCCTTTGGTTTTTGATATGAGCCATACAAAAGACCTCTGAACATATGAAAATACATCAAAAAGAAAAATGCACTTGCGCCTGTACTATGCATATATCTCATTAACCATCCATATTCGACGTCACGCATAATATACTCAACACTTGCAAAGGCACCTTCCTCAGTGTTTGTATAAAACATCATTAACCAGATACCTGTTACTACTTGGATCATAAATACAACCATCAGAAGAGCCCCAAAAAGGTAGAAGAAATTTACTTTTTTTGGAACAGGATGTTTTGTTAGATGTCTTTCAAGGTTTTCAGTAACTGGAAGCCTTCTATCTATCCAGCCCATTATAGTATTTTTATCAGTAGCCATTATGTTGGTTCTCCTATAATTAATGTATCTCCTTCAAATGTGTGCGGGGGTACTTCTAAGTTAGTTGGTGCTGGCACTCCTTTATAAACTCTTCCAGCAAGATCAAATTTAGATCCATGACAAGGACAGAAAAAACCACCTAGCCATTCTTCATCCCAAGCTTTTGGTTCAATTTCAGGATGATACTTTGGTGCACAAGATAAATGTGTGCAAACTCCTTTCAATACAGTAAATCTATCGTTACTGGACCTGGCAATCCCTTCCGTTAAAACTGGATCAGTCACTCTATCGTTTAATTTTGGTAGGTTTTCCAGAGCTTTCGGTGTTTGGTGAACGACAAAAATTGGAGTTCTTCGCCATTCCACAACTGCCATTGCACCTGGTTCTAGTTTAGATAAATCAAACTTCACAGAAGCACCTAAAGCTTTTGCTTTCTCACTAGGATTCCATGCACTCAAAAATGGAACAGCGAAACCAGCTACAGTTACAGCACCCATTAAACTTGAAGTTATCATCAACGCTTTTCTTCTTGTATTATCCACTTTGGGTTTGTCTAATACATTTATATTCATATCTTTATTAGGTTCATTTGGTAAATCGCTCTGAAGTAACTGATTTTTCCAAGCAAACAAAAGTTTTTCTGCCTCTTTCTTATCAGTAGTTTTAAGGCTTTTCTTGTATATTTCACCCCCAACATTTAAATAACCCCAATAAAATGGTGATTTATCCCGTGTGTACAAGGACATCCCATCTAGAATATGAATGTGTTTTTTATTTTTTTTATTTTTGGACATTTTGAACAGTTTTCCAGTGTTCAAAAATGGGTGAAACTGAAATGACTGATTCCTCTTAAAACTTTATGATCAGTATTATATACAGAAATTTTTTAAAATAAAAAGCTTTTTATAAAAAATGCGTTAAAAAAATGATTTTGAACAAAATTTTTCAAATATTTTTTGAGTGTTCAAAAGTAAAGAATTATCTTTTTGAAAATTGTGGGCTTTTTCTAGCCTTTTTGAGGCCAACTTTCTTTCTTTCTTTTACCCTTGAATCTCTAGTTAAGTATCCAGCTTTTTTGAGATCTGCTCTTAGCTCTGGGTTTTCAACTAAAAGTGCTTTTGAAATTGCCAATCTTATCGCTCCAGCCTGACCAAAAGAACCACCACCCTGTACTTTTGCATCAACATCCAATAAATTATCATTTTTTGTTAGCACAAGAGGTTGTCGAACAATCATTTTTGCAACATCTCTTCCAAAGTATTCATCTATACTTTTTTTATTAACAGTAACAACGCCTGTTCCTTTAGAAAGCTTAACAACTGCAGTAGCTTCTTTCCTTCTTCCTGAGACAGTACTCACTATTTCAACTCCTCTGGGTTCTGTGCTTCATGAGGATGGACTCCATCGTTGTAGACTTTTAATTTTTTTATGATTTGTCTATTCAATCGGTTCTTGGGCAACATTCCTTTTACTGCATCTCTAATTACTTTTTCAGGATTCTTTTCCATTTGATCTTGAAATGATATTTGTTTTATCCCGCCAGGGAACCCTGAGTGTCTATAATAAATCTTATCAGTTGCCTTTTTTCCTGTAACTTCAATATTTTTTGCATTTGTAAGTATTACAAAATCGCCCACGTCTGAATTTGGTGTATATTCTGGCTTATTCTTACCTCTTAGTATATTAGCAACTTGAACAGATAATCTGCCCAGTTTTTTTCCGGTACAATCTAAAATGTACCATTTTTGCTCAATATCTTGAGTTCTTAATGCTGTTGTTTTCATGTAATGCTCAAAGTTGACCCGCTATATATTAATATATTGATAAAGGATTTGAAACATGAAGAACCTGTTTTTATTAATATTATTTTTGGGCCTATTTTTCGGTGCACAATTTGTTTTTTTTGAAAATAGATATGCTGAAGAAGAAAATATAGATTTTGAGGATATTTCTTCTTCTATTGTAACTGTAGAAACATTAAATAATAGAGGTAAAACTTTTGGTTCTGGAGTAATTATTTCTTCAGACGGGTATATTATTACTGCATTTCATAATTTAACTGGGAACTTAAGCTATGTAAAAATAGCTGGCAAATCCTATTTAGCTAATTTGATTGGCTTTGATGAGTATGCTGATTTAGCAGTTTTAAAAATAGATGAAGAAGATCTCAACTTCATCAAATTTTCGGATAAAAACAATTTCAAAATTGGACAAACAGTCTATGCGATTGGTAATCCATATAATCTTGGCATTTCAATTTCAAGAGGTATTTTAAGTGCTACAGGTAGAAATTTTGGAAACCCATATTTAAACATAATTCAAACAGATGCTGCAATAAATAAGGGTAATTCTGGTGGAGCTCTCATTAATAATAAAGGGGAATTAATAGGCTTAAGCACACTTATTGCCTCTGCTTCTGGAGGCTCTGATGGTGTTGGATTTGCTCTGCCATCCGATAAGGTGTTATCAATCACAAATCAGATAATTAAATATGGAAAAGTAAATAGAGCTTGGATTGGAGAATTTAGATTTAGAAGAGGTTTCTATACTTATCCAAATTCTAGTTTAAGAGTTCCAGCACTTTATACTGTTGACCTAAACAATAATTCCATATTTGAGAATGGCTTAAGAGATGGAGATGTAATAATTGGAATTAAAGATGCGGAAGCAAGGTGGAGCACACTATTTGCCTCATTAAATAGTATCTCTCCTGGAGAAAAGCTTGAATTGAAGATTATTAGAACAGGTGAAGAAATTACTTTAAATTTAACTACAAGAGAGAGGCCTAATCGACCACTGGCTCTCTAATTATTTCCGCACCTAGCTTGTTAAGTTTTTCTTCAATGCATTCATAACCTCTATCAATATGATAGATATCATTAATTTGAGTTTTATTTTTTCCAACTAGCCCTGCGAGGACTAGGCTTGCAGATGCTCTTAAGTCTGAAGCACTTACTGTTGCTCCAACTAAATTAGAAATACCGGAAACAAAAGCCTTGTTTTTATTTAAAGATATATTTGCGCCCATTTTGCGTAACTCACTTACGTGTTGAAATCTATTCTCAAAAACGTTTTCTTCGACAATGCAATTTCCATTAGCAATTGTATTCAAAGCCATAAATTGAGCTTGCATGTCTGTAGGGAAACCAGGGAAGGGCTCTGTATATATGTCTTGAGCTTTTAAATCTGATGAAGTTGCATCCACTTCTACAGAATCCTCAAAAATATGTACTTTCACACCCATGTCAATTAATTTTTTTATTATAATATCTATTGTCTCTGGATTAATTTTATTAACTTTGACATGACCGTTTGTTATTGCGCCTGCAATAAGATAAGTACCTGCTTCAATTCTATCAAATAGAACATTCCACCTTGATGCACTGAGACTATCAACACCTTGAATAATAATTTCAGATTCACCAGCACCTTGAATTTGAGCACCACAGCTATTAAGGTAGCTTGCAAGCTCTAAAACTTCTGGTTCTTTTGCACAGTTTCTTAATTTTGTCTCTCCTTTAATTAGAGTTGCAGCCATCATCAAATTTTCAGTTCCAGTTACTGAAACTTTTGGGAAAGTGAAAGAGATTGGTTTTAATTTTTCAGCTTTCAGATAGATATATTTTGAATCAGAGGTAATCTCAGCACCCATTTGCTCAAGCCCAGACAAGTGAAAATCAATAGGTCTTGTACCAATGTCACAGCCTCCAGGTTGAGATATTTTTGCTTTACCATATTTTGCTACTAGAGGACCCATGACTAGGATTGAAGCTCTCATTGTTTTTACAAGCTCATATCTAGCCTCTGGAAGTAGAATATTAGAAGAATTTATTTCAATAAATCCATCCTCATGAAAGTTTATTGAAGAGCCCATTGAATTCAAAAGCTCAAGCTTTGTTGTTATGTCTTGGAGATGAGGTAAATTTCCTATGAAAGCTGAACCATCAAGCAATATTGTTGAAGCTAAAATAGGTAACCCAGCATTTTTTGCACCGGAACAATCAACATCACCTTGTAAGTGATTGCCTCCTTTTATAATAAGTCTTTCCATTTACTAAAGTGTTGTTGGTCTCCACGATTCAATAGCAATATCAAGGTCAGAATTATTTTCAAGATAAGTATCTTGAAATTGATTTCTAAAAGTTAATCCTAAATTAATACCGTCAATAATAATATTTATTATTCTGTATTCGCCAATAGCATTTTTATATATGGTGAGCTTCGTTACAAATGAGCTTGAGTCCGAATAGAAGTTAACCAAAACTTCATAGGTCTTATTTTTATTGATTTTGATATTTTCATCTGTTTTAATTTGATAGTTTTCAAACTCAAGCAAAGTAGTAACGTATGTATCAAGAAGCAATTTTTTTGTTCTTTCTTCAAAAAGATCTTTTTGGGCAATTGTAGCGTTGTTATAAATTTTTGATGAGAGTATTAACCTTGATACAATTTTTACATCAACCATTGGTTCCCAAATATTTTTTAATCTATCTTTGAACTCTTCTGGATTATCATCATAATTTGAACCTTCTTCTTTAATTACAGTCAGAAAATATTGAGCATTTGAATCAATATATTCATGTAGCTCAGGAATTTTATCAGCAGATAAACTTTTTGATAAAAGAAAAACAAATAATATTTTTAATGAAAAAAATCGTAACATATGTAGATTATAGTTTGAAATGAAAAAAAATATTTTCCAAAAAGAAGCAAAAAAAGCTTTTTTAATAGAATTAGAGGAATTAAAGGCTTTCTCTAGGTCAAAAAACTTTGATGTCGAAGAACTATGTTCAAATATCTCAAAGTGTAAAGGAAAAATATTTATTACTGGAGTTGGCAAATCTGGGCATATTGCAAATAAATTTGCTGCAACTCTATCGAGTACTGGCACACCAGCATTCTTTATCCATCCAGCTGAGGCACTTCACGGTGATCTTGGAATGATCGAGAATAATGATGCAATTTTAGCAATTTCAAAATCTGGTGAAAGCTCAGAAATTTGTGACTTAATTCCTGCAATAAACATGAAAAAGATTGATCTTTTTTCTATTACAGAAGATATTAACTCTACAATCGCAAAAGCTTCAAAAACTCATATTCTTGTGAAAATAAAAAGAGAGGCTTGCCCTAACGATCTTGCACCAACTTCAAGCACTACTGTGACTCTTGCATTGACTGATGCTATTGCTGTTGCATTATTAAAGTCTAAAGGGTTTACTTCTGAGGATTTTGCAAAATCACATCCTGGAGGAAAGCTCGGAAAAAAATTAACTCTTCGAGCAAAAGATTTAATGGTCCCAATTAAAAAAGCTGCAGTTGTGAAAGAATCAGATACTTTAAGAGAGTTAATTTTTGAAGTTTCTGAAAAAAAACAAGGTATTGCATTAATAAAAAAAGGAGTAGATATTGTTGGCGTCTTTTCAGATGGTGATTTAAGAAGGCAGCTGAAAAAAAATATTCAACTTGATGAAATTAAACTTTCTTCAATACTAACTAAAAAATTTAAGACTATTAACTCTGATGAACTGATTGTTAATGCAGCAGAGAAAATGAAATCTTTTAAGGTTTATAATCTTGTCGTTGAAGAAAATGAAAAGGTTGTTGGCATACTAACAATGCATGATATTTTAGAAGCAAATGTTATATAGGTTATTCATAATATTACTTTCGTTTAATGTGGTTGCTCAGGAATATGAAATTACATCTGAAAATATTGAGATAAATACAGAATTAAAAACGATCAACTACATCAATAACGTAGTCTATGAATCTAAGCAGATTCTTTTTACTGCTGACAAATTATTTTTAAATCAAGAGAATGATTCTTTTGTTGCTACTGGATCTCCAGTAAAAATTAAATTCTATGACGGTTTTGAATTCATCGAGGGAGAGGCTGAGAAAGTTGAAATAGATTCTAAACTTTTAAAACTCTCAAATAACGTATCAATCCTAAAATCTGGTAATAAGATAAACTCTGAAAAAATGACAATTAAATTAGCTGATGATAAAGGTTGAAAATATAAGCAAATCAGTAAAGTCAAAGGTACTTTTTAAAAATATTACATTTGATCTAGAAAGCAATAAAATTGTTGGACTATTAGGTGCAAATGGTGCAGGCAAAACTAGTTTAATCAAGGCTATTTCAGGTCTTTCTAAAATTGATAAAGGAAAAATAAGCCTAAATAAAGATGAATTACATTTGATGAGTCTTGAGGAACGATCAAATGCTGGACTGAATTATGTTCCACAAGAAAATTCGCTTTTTGATGATCTGAGTCTACAAGATAATCTTGAAGCAGTTGTAGAATTAAGATTTAAAGAAGTTTCAAACGAAAAATCCAAGGAAATAAAATACCTATTAAATGTGATGAAACTTTCAGATAAAGCTAACATAAAATCTAAATTTCTTTCTGGAGGAGAAAAGAGAAAAACAGAAATTCTGAGGACTATTTTACTAGAATCAAAATTTATTCTACTTGATGAGCCTTTTGCAGGTGTAGATCCAATATCCGTAGAAGAAATTATAAAAATACTAAAGAATTTTAAGAAAGATTTAGGAATTTTTATTAGTGATCACAACTTCAGAGATGTAATGAATGTTTGTGACGAAATAATTCTTCTAAATCAAGGAGAGCTATTATTGCGTGGTACTCCTGATGAAGTTAAGGGTAATCCACTAGCTAAAAAATTGTATTTTGGCGAACTGAATTAGACGTTTTCTAGTAGAATAGCCCAATGGCTACTGAAAATTTAGACAAGAGATTTGAGCTCATCCAAGAAACCTTTTCAAATCCAGAATTTAAAACAAAACTTGGGAGAATACTCAGTGAAATGACCCCAAGCGAATTAGCCTATGTTATTGAATCGTCACCCCCTCATGAAAGAAAAATTATCTGGGATTTAATCCAACTTGATACTGAAGGAGAAGTGCTAGGAGAACTTGATGAGAACCTCCGAGAGGACTTGCTAGTTGATATGAATCCCGAGGAAATTTCCGTTGCAATTAGTGATCTTGAAGTTGATGACTTAGCCGACATTCTACAAACTCTTCCCGATAAAATGACAAATGATGTTTTAGCTTTGATGAATTCTCGTGATCGAGGCAGAGTTGAGAAGATTCTTGATTATCCAGAAGAATCTGCGGGTGGTTTAATGAATACTGATGTTATTACTGTTCGCGCTGAGAATTCTATTGAATTAGTGATGCGATACTTAAGGTTCCTTAAACAATTACCAAATAATACTGATGATATATACGTTGTCAGTAAAAATGATGAATATTTGGGAATACTACCAATCACCAAGATCTTAACCTCTGATCCTAATCTCACAGTTAGAGAAGTCATGGATACAGAATTTCAGCCTCTGAATATAGAGAGCAATCAGATTGAGATATACAATCAATTCAAAACAAGGGATTTATTTTCCGCACCAGTCGTAGATAGTGAAAACCATTTATTGGGAAGAATTACTATTGATGACATTATCGAAGTTGCAGTTGATGAGGTTGAGCAAGATTTTATTGGTTTTGCGCAAATCGAAGAAGATATTTTTGCATCGCCTAAAAAATCTATACGAAATAGAGTTCTATGGCTTTCAATCAATTTGATCACCGCAGTATTAGCTTCAGCTTCAATTAGTTTATTTGAAGATGTAATTGAAAAGGTAGTTTATGCTGCAGTTTTGATGCCAATTGTAGCAAGCATGGGGGGCATTGCGGCAACTCAAACACTTGGTATATACATTCGTGCCGAAGCAATGAGACAATTAAATCAAAAAAACTTCAGATATTTATTTAGAAGAGAATTCATAGTTGCTCTCGCGAATTGTTTAGTTTTTTCTGTTCTAATATATGGAATAACATCCTTTTGGTTTGTAGATTCAGCACTTTCATTAGCAATAGCACTAGCGATGGTTTTCAATCTGTTAGCAGCAGCTATTTTCGGTTTTATATTTCCTCATTTTCTCAGAAAATTTGGCTATGATCCTGCTATAGCAGGAGGAGTTGTTATCACAACTTTTACAGATATCATTGGTTTTGTTAGCTTTCTAGGGATTGTGAGTTTTCTTATTGTATAACCTTAATGTCAAGATTATCGACATCTCCTGATATAGAATATTTTGAACTTGTAATATCACTAAATCCATCTTCAAGAACTTCTGTAACCACTACAGCGCTTGCAGCTGCTGGCAAACCTCCAAGAATGGCAACATACCATGGAATATTTTCCGATAGAGTTGAGTTAAATATCATCTCTAAATTAAAATTATCAAAAGATTCTGAGTCAGACGAAATAGTTCCAGAAAGTTCTGCATTACCTGCATCAAACTGCATTTTAAGTTTATTGATGTTTGCGTAGCCAGCACTATCAATAAAAATCTCACCATCTAATGTATTAATGTAAAAGTTTCTTTGATCAAGTTTTTCAAAATCTGCACTTAAAATATTCAACAATCTTGATCTTATATCAATTAAAGATAAAACTCTCAGAGCGTCTATTGTGAATGTTGTATCAGAATATGAAATATTTTCTCCGTCTATATTTATGAGACCACCGAAATCAAAATTTCCCTCTTTAATTGTTATGTAAGCATCATTAAAACCTAAATTCAAATTATTAAAACTTAAGTTTGAATTTCTTAGAGGATTCTCATCTTGGTTTCTAATTGATAATTCAGTATTGATATTTCTAAACGACAAATTATTCAAATCGAAATCAAAAGAATTTAGTTCTTTTTCATTTATACTGAAAAAATTTGATTTGAAGTTTTTAGGATATATTTTAAGAACGCTATCTTTAAATTCATAAGAGTCAAGATAGTTGAATTTAACAAAAATATCTTTGTAATTAAGCATCAAATCTTCTTTATTAAGATTGAGTTTAAAATTTTCATTTTCTGTAGATGAAAAGTCACCATATAAACTTTTAAATTTTCCTTTGTCGTCAAATTTTATTGATATTCCTCTTTCATCTAATAAAAGTTCATAAATGCTGTCTGATGAAAGGTTATTTACCAGATACATACTTCCTAAAGAATATTCAGAAACATAAAAATCATCTCCAAATAACTTTAAAGAAGCATTATCAACATAAGTTTTTAGAGAATTCACTTTAAATTCAGCATCTCCAATAGTAATTTGACCTCTTTCAGACAAAATTACTGAAGAAAAATTTAAATTATTATTTAATGAAGAAATAGAGAATAAAATATCTAATTTTTCAGCTTTCAAGTTAGACTCGCGAAGAAAATTTTTTATTCCTTCCTGAGATCTTGTTAGATAACTAAATAAAACTTCCTCATTCCCATTTGCATACATTTGTAATTGAAATTCGTCTGCATATTTGAAGGTTAATTTTAATTCTTTTTCTTCATTAAATGCTGTTATATTTGCATAAGGGATTTTAAATTTATCATTAAAATCTAAATAAATGTTACCCTTCATATTTTTAAGAATTTGAGGAGCTTCAAAAAAGTTAAAATACAAAGCACTCTCTCTTGCTTCAAGATCACCAAATAATTTTCCATCATAAAAATAGCCCTTACCATCTAAGCCCTGAATAGTTTGCAAATTTCCAGGAAGATCTAAATTTAAATTTTGAAATTTGAAACCAAATGCATCTTTATAGGTTAGAAAGTTGGATAGACTTAATTCCTTAAAAATTGTTTTCCCCACTTTCAAGTTTTTTATTGATAATTTATCAATAAAGATCTCAGGCTGGCTAGTTGGATCATTTTGTTTATTTTCTTGAAGTTTTACTTCAGCATTAGAGAGGGAGAACTTAGTAACATAAATTTTTTTTCCAACTACAGAGTTAAGAAAATTAATTTGCAAACTTAAGTCTTCTCCAGAAAAGTCTGCCGCACCCTTATATTGAAAATTACTTATGTCTACTTTCATTCCAAGCAAACTTGGTTCGATTGATATTTCTTGATATTGAATATTGTCTTTAAATAAGTAAGAGTTAATTAATTTTGCTCCATAATTAGTAGAAATCATTAAACAAAACGCATAGAAACTAAAAATTAAAATAGCGAGAACGTACAGAAACAGCCTTATAGGCCATATTAAATATTTTTTAACCATTTTTGCTTTTGATTAAGAAAAATAATAGCCCATATAATCGCATTTAATAATGGATTTAAAATAATTCTTATCATCATATCATCAGAGAAACTATTAAAAGCAAAAAGAAGAATATTCAAAGATAAACTCACAAAAAATATTAAAATTATTTGCTCTAAAAGAGATCTTTGAATCCATCTTAAATTGGAAAAATTAAGATATAGCCCCATAAGCATGTAGATAAAAGTATAAGGTGTGGCAATATTACTGAAAAAGAGATCAATCAAAAAACCTTTTAAAATAAAAATATAAATATTTGGAATTTTTTTTATAAAAGTGACAAAAACAAGTGTATGCACTAAAAAAATATCTGGAAAAATAGACCAGACGTTTAGAGTTAGCAAAATTTGGTTACAAATTATCAATAAGCCTAGACTTGAGTATCTTATAATTTCATTCATGCACTATTACCTTTTTATTCATTGATTTATATGGATCAAAAAAGAGTTCTATCTCTAAATTGTGCTGAAATACATTTGATTTACTGGTTGAAATTTTGACTATTTTGCCAACAATCAAATTGGCAGGATAAATTCCGTCAAATCCAGTCGTAAAAAAAGTGTCTCCTAATTCATAGCCAACAGCTTTTGATTCATTCAGACAATTTATGAACCTACCCTTGCCTGTTCCTTTAGCTATACAAAAGAATCCATTAGTTGTTTTTATAGAAATGTACTCATCGGGATCACTCAATAACCTAACCTCAATTTCGTTATCTGAAAGGTTCTTTGTTTTACCCAAGGCAAAGCTACCTTGAGATATTGCATAAATTCCATCTTGCAATTTATTAGGATTGTTAATGTATATTCTATGCTTGTTACAACAAGCAAAATTCATTTGATCAAATGATTTGATGTAAGTTTCAGAATTCTCATTTACAAAAAAATCAAGATTATTATATGATCGTGAATTTTCCAAAGATTTTATCTTGAGTTCATTTTCATAAATTTCGTTTTGTAGATTTAAGATTTCATCTTGAAGTTTAAGAATTTTTTGGTTTTCAAATTCTTGATATTCATTTAAAACTTGAGTTATAAATTGTTGAGGTACATTAAGAAACTTAGCTAATAATCTTTGTGATTTATCGTTGAGATTTAAGTTTTGTGATAGGTAAATTAATAATCCTGAGAAAATTAGTGAAAAAAAAGTAATCCTTAATTTCTTCTGTAATGGAAGAATATTTGTAGACATTAATCTTCAGCAAATAAATCGAAATCTTTATCCATAAGGCCAAGAGCGATGCCGCCACCTCTAGCAACACAGGTTAATGGATCTTCGGCAATTCTAGCTGGTATCCCAGTAGTTTGCTCTATTAGAGTATCCAGGCAATGTAATAATGCGCCTCCGCCAGTAATTACTATTCCATCCTGAGAAATATCTGCAGCAAGTTCAGGAGGTGAAAGTTCAAGTGCAGTCCTCACAGATCTGACTATCGCTGATGTTTGATTCTCTAGGGCTTTAAATCCATCCTCTTTTTGAAAAACTACAAGCTCTGGTATGCCTTCAGCAAGATTTCTTCCTCTAAACTCATATGGTTCAAATTCTTTTTTACAATTTAAAGTAGCACATCCAACCTGAAGTTTGATTAATTCAGCTGTTGATTCACCAATAACAACACCAAACTTCCTTCTAACATAAGTTTGTATTGCTTCATCAAATTTGTCACCACCCACCTTTAAAGATTCAGAATAAACAATCCCATTTAAAGAGAGAATAGCTACTTCTGATGTGCCACCACCAATATCAATTACCATGCTTCCTCTTGGTTTATCTATAGCTACACCTGCACCCAATGCAGCTGCAATTGGCTCCTCTATCAGCTTTACAACACTTGCACCAGCTGATAGTGCTGATTCACGTATAGCTCTTTTTTCAACTTGTGTGGCTTTAGAGGGAACACAAACGAGTACCCGGGGACTTGGAGATAAGATGGAATTGTTTGATACCTTTTTGATGAAATGCTGTAGCATTTTTTCTGTAACATTAAAATCAGCGATAACACCATCCCTCAAAGGTCTTATTGCTTCCATTTGTCCAGGGGTTCTACCTAACATTTTCTTAGCGTCATGGCCTACTGCAACGACAGTTTTTTGACCATTTCGTTCTTGTATGGCAACTACTGATGGCTCATCTAGAACAACACCATCTTCTTTGGTGTAAATTAA
>CEUF01010370.1_pt1 | contig 32278 bp, 29 predicted proteins | sample 531461 | NCBI WGS metagenome assembly CEUF01 (sample SAMEA2623350, study PRJEB7988) | marine metagenome | biome: marine biome (ENVO:00000447); feature: surface water layer (ENVO:00002042); material: "saline water (ENVO:00002010), including plankton (ENVO:xxxxxxxx)" | depth 5 m | reverse complement strand
CCCTCGAAGGCAACTTCGTGCCGGTTCAAGTCCGGCTCTGGGCACCAGAATCTTCAAAATAAAATAATATGAAAAATAACAAAATTTTTATCACTGGAACTTCTGGTTTCGTGGGGTTTCACTTAGCTAAACTTCTTTTAGAAAAAGGATTTGTTATCCATGGTTTTGATGGTATGACTGATTATTATGATGTGGGGTTAAAGCAGGAAAGAAACAAAATCTTGCATGAAAATCCAAATTTTTCAATGACAAAGGGAATGCTTGAAGACACAAATTTACTCAATGAATCTTTTAATAAATTTCAACCAAATATTCTTATCCATCTTGCAGCACAAGCTGGAGTTAGATACAGCCTTGAAAACCCTGATGCATATATAAATTCAAATATCTATGGGACCTTCAATATTTTAGAAATACTTAGAAAAAATAATATAGATCACTTTTTATTTGCTTCTACTTCATCCGCATATGGGGGTAATACAAAAATGCCTTTTCTAGAGATTGATAAAGCTGACTCTCAATTAACACTTTATGCTGCAACGAAAAAAGCTAATGAAAATATGATCCATTCATATTCTCATTTATTCAATATTCCATCGACAATCTTTAGATTCTTTACAGTTTATGGTCCCTGGGGAAGACCAGATATGGCTCTTTTTAAATTTACAAAAGGCATTCTCGAGGGGACAACTATAGATGTTTATAATAAAGGAGTTATGGAAAGAGACTTTACTTATATATCAGACTTAGTTGAAGCTATTTTTAGACTTTTAAGTGTTATACCTAAATTAAATAAACCTAAAATTTTAGGAGATAGCCTATCTAATGTTGCTCCATTTAGGATAGTAAATATAGGAAATTCACAAAAAATTAAGCTATTTGACTTTATCAAGATTATAGAAAACAATATTGGGAAAAAAGCAAAGTGCAATCTTCTTGAGATGCAGGAAGGTGATGTACCATCAACATGGGCAAGCAACGATTTACTTAGAGAGCTTACGGGATTCTCTCCAAGTATAAATGTAGAAGATGGCGTTTCAAATTTTGTAGCATGGTATCGGGATCATTATCAAATTTAAATTAATATGAAGATAAAATATGTTTACTCTGCATGTATAGAGATAAAAACTAAGGATTTAACAATTCTTTGTGATCCTTGGTTTACAGACGGTGTCTATCATGGAACGTGGTATCAATATCCCAAAATAGACCCATTTGAGATTATAGATAAGCCTGATGTGGTTTATATTTCTCATATTCATCCTGATCATTATGATCCAATCTTCTTAAGAAAGTTACTTGAGAAGTTCCCGAACATTAAAATCTTAATTTCGTTTTATGCAAGAAATTATTTAAAATTCAAAATGTTGGCAGATGGCTTTTCACCCATAGAAACAGATATATATGAAACTGAACATACAATTCTAGAAATAATTCCAGCAGATCTTGGAAATATTACTGATATTGATTCAGCATTAATAGTCTTTGATAAAGCAAACAAGAAAACACTTTTAAACACTAATGATTGTATCTATGATGAACCCCTATTTATAAGCTATAAGGAGAGTGTAAACAAATATTCAAAAGATTTAGACATTGCAACAATTGGGTATACGGGCGCGGGACCATATCCACAAATGTTCTATGATGAAAGTGAAAAGACTGAGCTTTTAGAAGAGGCTGATAAAAAGAAAAAAGACTTTTTTAATAGATACATGAAAGCCGTTAACCTTTTTAATCCAAAATATACACTACCATTTGCAGGAACTTATTACTTAGGAGGAAAGCTTGCCACAAAAAATTTTTTTAGAGGGAATGCTGATGCACTGGAATGCAAAGAATTCGATGATACAGCCGTCATTTTAAAAAATGGTGGAACAATTGATTTAGTCACTGAAAATATTAAGAATGAAAGAAAGGAAATGTTTTCGGAAGAGGAGCTTAAGATCTTTTTTGAATCTATAGAAAAAAATAAACTTGATCACGAGAACGAAATTTTAATCCCATATTCCTCTATAAAGTTTCCAAGATTGATTTCAAAAGCCATTGCTAATGCTGAAAACAAGATATCGCTCAACGAAGGAGAAATATTAATTTTTGAGATTTTAGATGAATGTGAGAATGTAAAGTCTATATTTGAATACATAGCTGGGAAGGGAGTAAAGCAAGTTAAAGATTTATTACATTTGGAAAGCGATAGTCATACAAAACTTTTATTGGATTATAGACTTTTTTATGGATTAATGACGGGAGTTTATCATTGGAATAATGCTGAAGTTGGATCGCTAATTACTTGGCGAAGATCACCAAAATCATATTATTTACCTGAAGTAAGAAAGTTTTTGAATTTTCTAACCGTTTTTTAAATAACATGACCTAAAAATGAAGATTTGTGTCGTTGGTCTCGGATATGTTGGTCTTCCTCTATATATTGAGCTCTCTAAGGAATTTGAAGAAGTCTTAGGTTTTGACATATCTGAAAAAAGAGTAAAGCAACTCAGAAAAAAAATTGATTCAACGAATGAAGTTAATGAAAATGAATTAGCTTCAACCTCTGTATTATTTACAAGTAACCCCAAAGATTTATCTGATTATAATTTTTTTATTGTTTGTGTCCCAACTCCAATTAATGAATTAAAAGATCCAGATCTTGGCCCATTAATAAAAGCTTCTGAAACAGTTGGAGAATTCATGCCTAAGAATTCAATTGTTGTTTTTGAATCTACTGTTTTTCCCGGGGCTACAGAGGATTTTTGTGTACCTGTCCTTGAATCTAAATCTGGTTTTATACATAAAAAAGATTTTAATGTTGGATATAGTCCTGAGAGAATTAATCCTGGTGATAAAGAGAGAACTATAAGGAAGATAAAAAAAATAGTTTCTGGGGATACAGATGATTCACTCAAAGTTATATCAAAAATATATTCTAAAATCATTGATGCAGGAATTGTAAAGGCTAAGTCTATAAAGGCTGCAGAAGCAGCAAAGGTTTTAGAGAACACACAAAGAGATATAAATATTGGTTTAATGAATGAATTTTCAAATATTTGTAATTCACTTGAGTTAAATACAAAAGAGGTCTTAGATTTAGCATCAACAAAATGGAATTTTCTTAATTTCTTTCCTGGTCTTGTTGGGGGTCATTGTATTGGTGTTGATCCTTACTATCTATCATATATTGCAAAAAAAGAAGGTATTGACCCCAAGATGATTCTCTCAGCAAGAGAAACTAATGATAATGTGCCGTCACAGATAATTAAACAAATTAAGCTAAAACTTGAAGAAAAAGAAATTACATATAATCAAATAAAGATTTGTTTTTTTGGAGTCACATTTAAGGAAAACGTTCCAGATACAAGAAACTCACTAGCGCTAAATTTAGCTTATAAATTAAAAGAAGAGGGATTTGATCTAATGATATGCGATCCTAATGTAAAAGATGATATTCCCGAAATAAAAATAAATAGTTTTTCAGAAGTAGAAAATGAGAAGTTTGATATCTTAATTATTGCAGTTCCTCATAAACAAATTATCTCTAAAGATAAAGATTGGTTCCTTGGATTGCTTAAAGAAAAATCCTTATTAGTAGATATTTATGGAGCCATAGAAGGCTTAAAATCTGATTTTTCGTTATAAGCTTTATGAATGTTGTTATCGCATCAAGAATGTCTAGTAGCAGGTTACCTGGTAAGGCATTAAAAAAAATTTATGGCAATTTATCAATGCTTGATATTCTTCTAAAAAGAGTATCAAGTTCAAGGCTTATTAATAAAATTATTTTAGCCACCTCCACTGATAAAAGTGATGATCCTCTGGAAGTTTGGGCAAAAAATAATAATATTTATATTTATAGAGGAAGCCTAGATGATGTCCTTGGCCGCTTGGAAAACTGTCTTAAAGAATTTCAGTTAGAAGACTTTGTAGAAATTCTTGGAGATAATCCATTTGTAGATTCAAAAGATATTGATAAATGTATAAAAACTTTTAATTCAGATAGGTATGACTATGTTGCTACTTCAACTACCGAATATGAGTTTTCAGATCCTTCTGTGTCTTATCCCATTGGAGTCAGAGTACAGTGTCTTAAATCAGCATTAATTTACAAAGCTAGCTCAGAAAATTTAGATGAATATAGTCGAGAGCACTCTTCGTCTTTTATATACAAAAAAAATGATAGCTATAATGTAAAACTTATTAAATATAAAGGAAGAAGGTTTGAAAACCTTGAAAAGGTGAACTTGGCAGTTAATACGGAAGATGATTTTAAAAGAAATAAGATCATCCTGGATGCTCTTGGAACAGATGCTAGTTTAGAGGAAATTTTAGATTTTGCTCATTTAAATAAGTTAGTATGACTTGTTGGATATTCCTCGAATCTCATCACCATTTAAATATGGCACTTGCATTAACTAAAAAATATCCAAACAAAGATTTCATTTTTATTTCAGGTAAACCACAATCTGAAGATTTTTTAAGAAGAATACCCAAAGATGTGAAATATCTTCAGACAAAAGAGGCAACTGCAAAAGGTTTTTTTTCTTTAGAAGAAAAATGTAAGGAAATGGTAATATCATTAAAAAATATGGATGCTCCTGATGAGCTCATAACTTTCTATGATACTTATAGTAGTTTTTTATATCTCAAACATGTATTTAAAATAAGTTGGAATCAAGTTTCATTAATTGAGGATGGGCTTGCTAATTACATAGCTATTTCTATGCCAAGTTTCTTAAACAGGATATTAAAGGCTGCCATTAATTTTTTGCTCAGAAGGTATCCAGTTACAATTTCACCTTTATCACTTGGCCACAATAAAGAAATTAACAAAATATATTCATCATGGCCCGAAAAGGTTTCTGTTCATAATTTAGTTGAAATAATAACTATCAAGAAAGAGTATGAGCAGGTTTTAAGCTCTCTAAAGTCTAAAGAATGGTTAACTAAAAATAATTTAGAAAATAATCATATGGATATTTTAATGATTCCACCATTATTCAAAACAAGAAACCTTTCTAAGTCCAAGATAGTAGACTTTATTTCTAGTTTGTTTAACTCAATTGATTATAAAAATAAAATTTATATCAAATTACATCCAGCCGAGGGATCTGAAATGCAAGAATATATAGAAGAAGTTCTTTTATCAAAAAGTTTATCCGTTAGTTTCTTAAATCCAAAAACTCCAATTGAGTATTACTTTGCAAATTTAAAAACTTTTAGACTGATTGGTTCACCAAGTACATCTCATCTAATAGCAGTTAATAATTTTAGTGAGAAACTGAAGGGAGGTGGTATCATTATCCCCGATCACTCTAATCCCTTCTCAGATAAGCATCTAAGGTTTTTGAGAGATATTAGAAACTTACACGTACTAGAAACGTAATGAAAAAAAAGATCTTAGTAAGCGCACCAATGGATTTTGTAGACATTGATGAATCCATAGATAAAAATTTGTTGATATTCGATTCTCTTTCGGAAGAGAAATCGCTTGAGAATTTTGATTACAAAGATCTTATTTCTAGTTGGATTGTATCCCCATGCCCTACCTATTATATAAATAAAGAGATTACATCTTTTTTTCCAAATCTTAAATCTGTTGTCACTCCCTCAACAGGAACAAATCACATAGATAAAAAATCTCTTGAATCTATTGGAATTAAAGTTTACTCACTGAGGGATAGTGAATTGTATAATTCAATATTAGCTTCATCAGAATATAGCTTTTCTTTGATCCTTTCTCTCATAAGAAAAATACCTGAAGCATCGAGATTTCCTGTTGAAGGAAAATGGCGAGAATCGGAAAATGATCTTCGTTCTAGGGAGATAAATACTCTTAAGCTTGGAATAATTGGTCTTGGTAGGATAGGAAGCAATGTAGCAAACTACGCTTCCTCTATGAAAATGGATGTAAGTTATTTTGATCCCAACATATCATGTGAAAGTTATAAAAGAATCAATACTATCGAAGAAGTTTTTCAAACTTCAGATGTCTTGCTTTTATCACTTATTCTAAACAGTAAAACGAAAAATCTAATCAGTAAGGAAGTTTTAGAAAATTCTAAAAAAGGACTTTTGTTAGTAAATACATCAAGAGGTGAGGTTATAGATGAAAATGCAGTAGCTGATTTAGTCAAAAATAATACCCTGGGTGGTTTTGCCACAGATGTCCTTCAGGGTGAAATAGATGGAAGCTGGAAATATAGCCCAATATTAGGACTATCAAAAGAAGGATATAACGTGATTGTTACACCTCACATTGCAGGATTAACATATGATTCAGAGAATAAAGCCCAAAATATTGCCTTAGGTTTAGCTTCAAAAAGCATCGAGGCCTAAAATCTATGAATGATTTAGTTACTGTATACATCTTAAATCATAACTACTCTCAATATTTAGATGAGTGTATAGCAAGTCTTATCAAGCAAAGCTATAAAAATATAGAAATTATTATAATTGACGATAATTCTTCAGATGAATCAAAAAAGATAATTAAAAAATGGAAAAGTGAATACGATTTTATAAAAACTTATTTTAATGAGACATCTCAAGGACTTATAAAATCTGCAAACAAAGCCTTAAGTCTCTCTTCTGGAAACTTTATCATTAGGCTTGATGCAGATGATTTCTTAGAAATTACAGCTATTGAAGATCTTTTAAATGACTTTACCAAATCATATAAAAAAGACAAAAAAACAGTTGGAGTTTTTGGGAATTACAATGAAATTGACATTAATTCAAATTTAATTAGAAAGATTTACAAAGTTAAAATTAATCATTCTTCAAATGAGTTAGATATTCCAATTCATGGAGCTTGCACTCTTATTTTAAAAGACTGGCTATTAGATATAGGAGGCTATGATAAAAAATATACTCGGCAAGATGGTTATTTTCTCTGGTCTGCAGCTGCAGCAATGAAAAAAAAATTTGTTTTATCTGAGAAAATTATTTTTAACTACCGTCAACATAAAAAAAGCCTAAGTACCGATAGAAGGAGAATCCTTATGGAAAGAGCAAAGATTTCCCGTGGGATTATTAAAAAATTTAAACTAGAAAGTTTTGTTACCACAGTAGTGGCTGTGAGAGGTGAAGATCTCCAAAATAACAACTATGAAATATTCTATAAAGATACTATTTATCCAATTATCAATATGAAAGAAGTTTCAGATATTATTTTAGTTTCATCTGATTCTGATTTTTTAAACTATGTGAAATCTAAAGATCATAAGATTAAAGTTGTAAGGCGAAATCTTTCTTTGGAGTCAAGTACATCAGATCTAAGAGAAACACTAATAAACCTTCTTAAAAATAAGATTATTAATATAGGCAAATCTAGAATTATCTTGATAAGAACATTTTCTAGGAATCGAATAAAAAATCATATATTACAGCAGTTAGTTTCTTACTTAAGCATTTTTACTAATAAAGATACTGCAATTATGGCAAGAAAGATTGAGGGAACTATATATAAAGACTTATCGACCTCATTACAGTCATTTGGACTCGGCGAAAAGAATCACTTTGAAAGAGATATTCTTTATGAAAGGATGAGTGGTGGATTCGCTATAAGAGCTAATAAATTAAAAGATTTTCTAAAATATAAACCCATTAGAGTAGGCCTTGTAGAGACAGAATAGTTAAAATGACTAAAAATGGAATTTTAAAATCTAGTTTTTTTAAGGCTTCTTTTTTAATAGTTCTGTCTCAGGTTATATATAGTGCATTGGGATTTATATTTTTACCTATTTTTTTAAATGAACTTTCTATTGAAGAATATGGGTTAGTTGCTTATCGATTTAATGTTGCTCAGTTGCTAGCAACAACATTAATTTTAGGATTTGATCATTCTATTGAGAGGAGCTCAATTATAAAAAATTTCTCTTTTTTTTACAGCGCCTCCTTATTTATGATAACAAGTTTTGTTGTTATAAGTTTTGGCTTAGGAATAATTTTCTTTTTATTAAAAATTAGTTTCATAAATATATTAGATATTCCCTCAATAACTCTAATTTTTATTTTTTTAGTTTTGGGCGTTATGTTTTTGAGATTTTTAGCTGCCTTTAATGGAGGCCATATTAAAGGAATATTTATAATCTTGAGCGTTTTGATATTTTCAGTATTTTTTTTGAATTCGCTTTTAAATGAATCCATAACAATAAAGGATAGAGTAAACTGGTTACTCATCCCCTCATACTCAGTAATAACAGCATCAGTTTTCTTTGCTATAAATAATTTTTTTTCAAAAACTATTCACCAAAAGAGCACCTCAAATTTTGGCGATATAGGTAAAGATTTCATATCAATATTCAGAGATACAAAGGATTTTATTCCATATATTCTTGTATCAACAATACTTCTGAACCTGGATAAAATTGTAATAGAAAAATTTTGGGGTACTGCGGAAGTCGGTATTTATGATGTTTCTATGAAGCTTGCATCAATTTCATTAGTATTATTTACAGGCTTTAAGATGCTTCTTCCAAAGATGTTAAGCAATTTTAATAAAAATAAAATATCACTTTGGCACAATGATTGGATTCTAGCATCTACTCTCGTTTATTGGATTTTATGTCTATTTCTAATTTTTATTATCCACTTTTTCTTTTCATCAATTCCAAATTTGAAAGCTCTTATCTATTTAGCGAATGCAATTGTTTTTTTTAGTTTGCTAAATATGTATGGTTTTTCAGCACGAAAAGTTGAGGCAAATCCTTTAGCTTTTTCTAGGATAATTCTTCTTTGTTTTGTTTTTAGTATTGCTTCAATTTTTTTATCAGGATATGTTCTTTCAAAAAATGGCCTAAACTTTCATGGAGTATATTTAGTTGTGATCTTTTGTTCATTCCTTATGTATGTCATTCATAGATATTCGTCATTGAAAAAACCTGAAAGTAAGGTAGAGATAAGCTCAATAGATATCATTTGTTTTACTCCTTTATTTTTAAATATTTTTTTTCTTATAAGCTTTGATGAATACTTTTCTTTATATAATAATTCTTTAATATTTAATTTATTATTTACAATCATAATGTCTATAGCTCCAATATTTTTTCTATCAAAAAGATTAAGAAATGAATAAATCATTTTCAACCTGTCAAAGCGCTGAAATAATTGTTGAGATTGGTGGAAATCATGAAGGAGATCTAGAGTATGCATTCAAATTAATTGATAAAGCTCTGGAGGCCGGAGCTAAATCTATTAAATTTCAATCTTATACAGGTAATTCCCTAGTTAATCAGGAGATAGATCCAGATAGAGCAAAGCATTTCGATAGATTTTCAATTTCATACGAATTGCAAAAAGAAATTGCTAAATATGTAATTGAAAAAGGTGGTAACTTTATGTCTTCACTTTGGGATTTGGAAAGCTTAGAAGTATTAAATCCTTTCATTAATATTCATAAGGTTGGGTCTGGAGATCTTACGAATCTTTTTTTAATCTCTGAGATTTGCAAAACAAAAAAGCCTCTCATTCTATCAACTGCTATGTCAGATTTAAAACTGATTAATGAGACAGTTGATTTTATAAAGACGAAATTTCCGTTTTACTCTAGGCCAAATAAACTTGCATTACTTCACTGCGTTGCTATGTATGGAGATTTAAATGATATACATGCTAATTTATTGGCAATCAAGGATATTAAGCTTGAATTTCCTGATCTGGTAATTGGATATTCTGATCATACGCTTGGAGTAGTTGCTCCCATATTATCTTTAGCTCTTGGAGCTGAGGTAGTTGAAGTTCATTTTACGGATGATAAAACAAGAGCTTTCAGAGATCACCATTTGTCACTTGATCCGAATGAGCTTACTCTGTTAATTGAATCTTTTAAGCGCCATAAAAGTATTCTTGGTGCTCAAAAAAAATCCATTGTTGAAGATGTTGAATCACCTGAACGAATAGCTGAGTTCAGAAGATCATGTTATTTGAATAGAGATTTAAAAAAGGGTGATGTAATAAGTCAATTAGATCTAATTACCCTTCGACCAAAGTTAGGTATTGATGCAAAGGATTATTTTAAATTGATAGGCAAAAAGTTAAAGAAAGATAAAAAGAAATTTTGTCCACTCGATTGGCAAGATTTTGAATAAATAGAAAAATATCTGTGATCCTCTTTTTCATTTTATAATAGTAAAAGACTAACTCTTGTAGCAAAATATATTAATAACTTATGAATGAAGATAAAATTCAGCAATACTCAGATTTAGATTTAACTGAAATTCTTTCAATTATTTTTAAATATAGGGTTTTTATATTTTCTTTAACCTTCCTATCATCCACAATACTTTTGATAGCGCTATTATTCATTCCAAATAAATATTCATCGGAGGCGCTTTTTTATACTTCTAGTGATCCAGGATCTACATCATCATCAATGAGTTCACTATCAGCACTTTCTACTTTTGGCGGCCTTGCTGGTATTTCCTTGCCTGCAAATGATGTTGCGGCATATGATATTTCTGAAGCAAGAATTAAATCAAGAAATTTTCTAAAGATTTTAATTAGTCAAGATGAAATAAAAAACAACTTGTATGCTGCAAACGGATTTGATTTTGAAAAAAAACAAATTACATATAATCAAAAGTTACTAGCTGAGAAATCACCGGATATTGACGACATACATAAAAAATATATCAACATGTTAGATGTTTCTAGGAATAAGACATCAGGGATAATGAAAATAAATTTTGAACACTATTCGCCATATTTTGCTGCGGACATGATCAACATAATTCTAAAAATACTAGATAAAATTTCTAGAGAAGAATCATTAAAAGAAATAGAAGATTCTCTTTCTTACCTTGAAGAAAAGAGGAGCAATACTAAGGAAAGCGAGTTACAAAATTCGATTAATGCGCTTATTAAGTCAAATTTAGAAAGACTGATGCTTGCAAACATCAGAGAAGAGTATTTAATAATTGTTATCAGTGATCCCTATGTTCCAAAATATAAATCTTCACCGCCCAAAACTCTAATATTAATTATTTGCTCTGCTGCAATATTATTTTTGTCAATATTGCTTAGCTTAGCTTTTAATTTTTTGAAAAAAGATAGTCAAAAAAAGATTGATTTATGAAACTGGCATTAATTAGATCGGACTCTTATCAATTTGCGTGCTGAGTCACATAATTTTAATTTAATCGAAAGATTAGTTTTTCTTGCGTTCTTATTTGTTCCCTTAAAGTTTTTTACTATTAAGCTTGGCTCAATAAGTTTAACTTTCTCAAGAATAATTATTTTAGTATTGCTGCCAGTTGCTTTTTTTTATATTTTAAGAGAGATATCAAAGAAAAATCCATTAAGAATTAACTCGATATATTTTAATAATTTTTTAATATTATTATCTATCTATGCCTTATTTTCCTATTTGGTTGCCATAATCTTCTATCATGATTTGGAGTTTTCTAACAGAATTCATCTTTCCTCTTTAAGTTTTTTTGAATCCGTGATTCTTTTACCTTTTATTTTTTTTGTACTAGTGCCATCTCCTTCAAAACAAATGGCTATTTTTAAAAAGTTGTTTAAGTATTTAAAAATATTTATTTATATATCAGTTTTGCAACTATTTCTTGATTTAATTGGGTTTCCAATTTCTTATGAATCAATAGGAGAGCCTTCGCCAGAAAATAGATCTAATATCTTAGGTTTTGAAATTCTCAGAATAAGCTCATTTTTTGGAGAGCCCAGAGATTTAGCAACACTTATTGTGCCAATTTTTTTCATGAACTGCATTATTGAGAACAGGTCAATAAGATTCTCAGAGATTTTATTAATACTTTTTATTGGAGTCGCTACTATTTCTTCATCTTTTATAATTGCAATTTTATTATCTGTTCTGATCTATGGTATTTTTTCTTCTTTAGTGATTAGATTGTTAATCTTTCCAGTTGTTTTATCTATAACAGTATTATATTTTCTAAATATAGATTTTATTCAAGATTTTGCTGTTAATAATATCTCTCAAAGATTTGATATTGTTTTTCAACTTCTAAATCCTCAGATAATAGGCGCTTTGGCAAACATTTCACCAGAATTTAGAGACCAAATATCAGATGTTTCTCTTGTCGGATATCTTTTTAGTGGAGAATTTATTCAGCTGACTGGTATTTTTGGACACGGCCTTGGCTCGGGACATTTTGCAATTGACAAGATGGCTTTTAATTATTTTGGTATTCAGAATGACGGATTTCTTTATGGTTCAAGATGGATCTTTTACACTTTAGTCTTGGAATTAGGAGCAATTGGAGTCTTATTATTTTACCTAAAGCTAAGAAATATATATAAAAAGACCACCCTGACAATTAAGCCCTATAAATTATATGTTTTAATATTTTTTTCAACTTCTCTGTTTAGTTCCGCTTATTTTTTTCTTTTCTTATCAATATATTTGTCCATTGAATCTTTAGCTTTGAATTATGCTAAAGACCAATCCAAATAAACTAAAAAGCCTGCAAATTTAAAAATAACACGAAAAATTTAGTATCTGATAAAATCAAATTACTGAAATAATTAACTAAGAAATATGAACTTTTACATTGATGCTTCTAATATCCACACTGGTGGTGGAAAAACTATGTTAAATGATTTCTTAACAGGAGCAATTTCATATAAAGAAACTAAGTTTTTTATATGGGTTGATGACAGATTTGATACTTCAATCTTTGATAAACATAAAAATAATATTGAATTTCATAAGGTAAAAAAATTAACAAGATTTTATTGTCAGTTAGCAATAAGAAAATCATCAAATTATAAAGATAGAGTAATCTGTTTTGGCAATTTACCACCAATAATAAGATTTAGGGCTAAAACTTTTCTTTTTCAATCTAGCAGGTATATGGTTGAAGATTATTCAACCAAGGGACTTCCAAAACTGACCAGGATTAGAATAGGTGTAGAAAGGTTTATTTGTAATAGATTTAATAAAAATGTTGATGAGATTATTGTTCAATCTAATTCGATGAAAGTATCAATGAATATCAAAAATCCAAAAATAAAGACATCTGTAAAGCCCTTCAAAGATTTTAATGAAGAGCTACCTAATACTTCAAATATGAAAAAAAATACGTTTATTTATGTTGCGTCAGGCGAGCCTCATAAAAATCACAAAAATCTGTTAGATGCATGGGTCGCATTGGCAGAGGAAGGAATCTATCCAAAGCTTTATCTAACTATCGATAATAATTCTGAGACGTTCCAACTACTAAATGTAAAAAAAAATAAATATAACCTTGATATTAAAAATTTCCCAAATATTTCGAGAGAAAATCTTATGAAAAAGTTCTCATCCTGTAATGCGTTGATTTATCCATCCCTTTTTGAGTCATATGGACTACCACTTGTTGAAGCTCAAATGATGGGTATCGATGTAATAGCGTCGGAGTTAGATTTTGTTAGAGACATGATTGATCCTAGTGAAACTTTTAACCCTCATTCCTCAATCTCAATAGCAAGAGCTGTTAAAAGGTACATGAAACATAGCGACATAAAAACAGTTATAATCCGACCTCAAGAGATGATAGATTATTTATTATTAGATTAATTTTTAAAATGAGTCTTTAAAATGCAGGCAATTATACTATGTGGTGGAAAGGGTGAGAGGCTGAGGCCCTTAACTGACAAAACTCCAAAACCTTTAGTCGAGGTGAATGGTATTCCAATAATCGTCCATATAATTAATCATTTATATTCTCATGAAATAAAGGATATTATTCTTACTACAGGCTATATGGCTGAGAGCTTTAATAGCTTCTTTGAGAATTATAATTGCGACTCAAACATCAATATTATTAATACTGGAGATCAGGATATTATTGGAAGAATACTTTCTACAGAAGAATTTATTGGTGATGATTTTTTAGTTCTATACGGCGATACAATATCAAATATCAATGTTACCGATCTTGTTCAATTCCACAGAAAAAATAAAAATATCTCTACAGTGAGTGTATGGCCATTGGAAACCCAATTTGGATTAGTCGATATCGATAAAAATAACCTTGTTCAGGGCTTTCAAGAGAAGCCTAGATTAGATAAATGGATAAACATAGGATATTTTTGTTTTTCTAAGGAAATTTTTGAAGTAATGCATAGTTATAATTCATTTGAAGATTTCCTAGTAGGGGCAACGCTTAGAAAGATTTTGTTTGCATATAAGCACGAGGGCATTCATTTGACTATTAACACATTGCAAGAATTAGATTATGCTGAAAAAAAGATATCTTCAGCTTTTAGTATTAAAGGAGACAGCAATGATAGATAGTTTTTGGAAAGGAAAGAATATTTTTATAACTGGCATAAATGGTTTCATTGGAAGCAATTTGGCAAAATTATTAATTTCCTGTGGTGCTAATGTCTTTGGCTTGGTGAGAAATCCTGATAATAGAACTTTATTGTATTATGAAAAAATTGATAAAAAAATAATTCTAATTAATGGAGATTTATGTGACAAAGAATTAATTTCGAGAATCATATCAGAAGAACAAATTGATACAGTTTTTCATTTGGCTGCTCAGGTAGAAGTTGGAGTGGGTATAGAAAACCCCTATCTAACTTTTGAAACAAATGTTCGAGGAACTTACACAGTGCTTGAAGCAATAAGAGCGTATCCAAAAAATATTAAGAGTGTTGTTGTGGCTTCAAGCGATAAGGCATATGGTTCTTATGATAAAAGTATGATGCCTTATAAGGAAGATTATCCTCTTATTCCGAAATATCCATATGACACATCAAAAGCATGTGCAGACTTGATTGCAAAATCATATGCAAATGATATTTATAATCTTCCAATTGTTGTGACCAGATTTTCTAACATTTTTGGACCAGGTCAGCTTAACTTTTCAGCAATAATACCAGACGGGATTAGGTCTGCGCTTGGAATATCTTCATTTATACCTCGCGGAGATGGCTCAGCTATAAGAGACTTCATATATGTAGAAGATGTTTGCGATTTATATTTAAAAATCGCTAGAAAAATAGCAGAATCAAAAAATAACAATATTCATGGGGAAGTTTTTAATGCTGGAACAAACTCTCCGATATCTATGAAAGAAGTTATATCGAAGATTTTTATATCATTAGGAAATAATAAAGATTTAGATAAAATATTAAAACTAATGGAAGGGAAGGTAACTCAAGGAGAAATAGATACTCAATATATGGACTATGATAAGGTAAATAAGTATTTTGATTGGTCACCAAATCATGACTTTGATTCTGGACTAGAAAAGACAATAAAATGGTTTCAAGACTATTTAGCAATGTCAAAGAATAGGGGTTCTTAATGTTTAAAGATAAGATTTTGACAATTACAGGCGGGACTGGATCCTTTGGAAACGCAGTTTTAAGAAGATTTTTGTCTACCGACATTAAAGAAATACGAATCTTTTCAAGAGATGAATTAAAGCAAGATAAAATGAGAAGACTTCATAATAATAAGAAGTTAAAGTTTTATATTGGAGACGTAAGAGACAAAAACTCCATAGATGATGCATTAAATGGTGTTGATTTTGTTTTTCATGCAGCCGCATTAAAGCAAGTACCTTCCTGTGAGTTCTATCCTATGCAAGCAGTTAATACTAATATTATAGGCACTGAAAATGTTTTAAATGCTGCTATTAAAGCAAAAGTAAAAAAAGTAATAGCCTTGAGTACTGATAAAGCTGTTTATCCTATTAATGCAATGGGTGTAAGTAAAGCCATGATGGAAAAAGTAATTGTTTCCAAAGGCAGAATGAACTCAGATACAATGATTGCTTGCACAAGATATGGTAATGTAATGGCCAGCAGAGGCTCTGTAATTCCCTTATTCATAAATCAAATTAGAAAAAATCAGCCTATAACTATAACTGATCCTGAGATGACAAGATTTATGATGACTTTAGATGAGGCAGTAGATCTAGTTTTATTTGCTTTTGAAAATGGAGAAAGCGGTGACATTTTTGTTCAAAAAGCACCAGCGGCTACCATTAAACTGCTTGCTGAGACTATCTCAAATATTCTTAATAGACCTAATCATGAAATAAAAACGATCGGTACCAGACATGGCGAAAAATTATATGAAACTCTTCTCACAAAAGAAGAAATGGTAAAAGCTATAGATTTAGAAAACTATTACAGGATACCAGCTGATAATAGAGACCTTAACTATAATAAATTTTTTAACGAAGGTGAGGAAATTATTACCCAAGCAGACGAATATCATTCACATAATACTCATCGTCTAAACCAAGATGAGCTTTCTAATCTGCTTATGGGCTTGAGAGAAATTCAACAAGACATTAAAGAATTAAAAAAATCATGAATAAATTAAAGGTAATGACAATTGTTGGTACGAGACCTGAAATTATAAAGCTGAGTCAGGTTATGCAAGAGCTCGATAATTTCACTAATCATACAATAGTTCATACTGGTCAGAATTATGACTATGAGCTTAACGAAGTTTTTTTTGAGGATCTTAAAATAAGAAAACCAGATATCTTTCTTGAAGCTATCAAAGGCTCTCCATCAGAAACTATTGGAGATATTATTGCAAAAGCTGATAAAGTCTTTGATGATATAAAACCAGATGCGCTTTTAATATATGGAGACACAAATAGCTGTTTATGCGTCATCCCTGCAAAAAGAAGAAAAATTCCTATTTTTCATATGGAGGCTGGTAACAGATGCTTTGATCAAAGAGTTCCAGAGGAAATAAATAGAAAAATAGTTGATCACCTCAGTGACATTAACCTGCCTCTTTCAGAGCAAGCTAGAGACTATCTTATTGCTGAGGGTATTAAACCAGAAACAGTCATAAAAACTGGATCTCCAATGACAGAGGTTTTGAATAATAATATGAAGGAAATTCTCGAGAGCGATGTTCTTGAAAGAGAGAAACTCAAAGCTAAAAAATATATTCTCATGAGTATTCATAGAGAGGAGAATTTAGATTCAAAAAAGAATTTTCAAGATCTGCTTGAATCAGTCGAGGCATTAACTGATAAGTATAAAATCCCTATAATTATTTCAACTCATCCAAGAACTAGAAAAAAACTTGATGAAATTAATTATGAAGTAAAAAACAAACTAGTGAGATTCTCTAAACCATTTGGTTTCCATGATTATAATAAGCTTCAAATGGATGCATTTTGCGTAATCTCAGATAGTGGAACAATTGCTGAAGAAGGCTCTATACTGAATTTACCTGCTGTAACAATTCGCCAAGCTCATGAAAGACCTGAAGGCATGGATGAGACAACGGTAATTATGTCAGGATTAAATAAATCAAGAGTGATTCATTCGGTTGAAATTGCAACTGCACACAATCAAAGTTCAGAAAGACTAATAAAACCTGTAAAAGATTATGAAGCAGATAATGTCTCTAAGAAGATCTTAAGAATAATTATTTCATATACTGATTACGTCAATAGAACAGTCTGGCATAAAGACAAAAATTAATGAAAAAAAAAATCTTAGTCCTTGGTTCAGGCGGGCTTATTGGTCACAAAGTTTTCACTTTCCTAAAAAATTTAAAACAATATGATATATATGATATCTCTAATTCCAGAAAGATAAGTGACAACACAATCCTTCTAGATGCAAGAAGTCAAGATCTTTTATATCAAAAAATAAAAGAAATAAATCCAGATTTCATTATAAATTGTATAGGAGTTCTAATTAAACGATCTGAACAAAATCCTCAAGAAGCTATATATCTTAATGCATATCTTCCTCACTTATTAAAAGAAATATCAAATGAAATAGGCGCAAAGATTATTCATATTTCAACAGATTGTGTTTTTTCAGGTTCAAAAAAAAGTCCATATAAAGAAGGGGACCTCAAGGATGGTGAAGACATTTATTCAAAAACTAAAGGGCTTGGTGAAATAAATGACGATTATCATTTAACGCTTCGAACATCAGTTGTTGGACCCGAGTTAGCGCCAGGAGGTGAGGAGTTATTCCATTGGTTTATGAATCAAAAAGTTTTAATTGATGGATATACTAAATCATTCTGGTCTGGTGTTACCACGATTGAGCTTGCTAGGGCTGTTCATCAAGGAATTGTCTTAAATATCACAGGCCTTCATCATGTTACAAATAATCAAAAAATAAATAAATATGAACTTCTATCTTTGTTTAAAAAATATACCAAAAAAAGTATTGAAATTAGAAAGATTGATGGAAGAACTACAGATAAAAGTTTTGTTGATACCAGAGCCGCATTAAAGAATAATATTCCCTCTTATGAAGATATGATTTTCGAAATGGTAGAGGATATTAAAGAAAATAAAGAACTATATTCTCATTACTTAAAAGAGGATATGCAAATATGAAAATAGCTATTATTTCAAATGAATTTCCTCCTTTGATGAGCTCAGGATCCGTTCAAGTGCGAGATCTTGCAAACGATTTTGTTGAACTTGGTCATAAAGTATCCGTTTACACTTCAACATATGGTCAAGATGAAGGTTTAAAAATTGATTCCTGTAAAAATCTGAGGATTTTTCGTTTTCGGAGTTTAAAAACAAAAGAAATAAATTATTTTCAAAGAACTATAAATGAGATCTTAACGCCTTATATGATGCTTAATGAAATAAAAAAATCATCTATTGTTAATGAAAAATATGATGCGGTAATATGGTATTCTCCAACAATCTTTCTTTCTCCTGTTGCAAGCTATTTAAAAAAAGTATCAGAATGCCCAGGGTATTTAATATTGAGAGATATATTTCCAGATTGGGCTGTTGATACAGGAATCATTAGCAAAGGGTTACCATATTTAATTCTCAAGATTTTTGAAAAGTATCAATATTATGTTGCTGACATAATAGGAGTTCAGGCTAAAGGAAATCTTGCATATTTTAAGAGGTATATAAAAAAAGGCAAAACAAAAGTAGAAGTTTTAAATAATTGGCTTTCACACTCTGGAAAAAAAATATCATCGATAGAAGTCTCTAAAACTCGATTATCTGGAAGGAAGATTTTTATTTATGCTGGAAATATGGGAGTTGCACAAGGTATAGAAATTTTATTTGAATTAGCTCTGAATTTAAAAGATAGGAAGGATATAGGTTTTTTGTTCGTTGGAAGAGGATCAGAAATGGAAAGATTTAGAGAAGATCCAATTTTCAAATCTCTTGATAATGTTCTTTTCTTTGATCAAATAGACGCAGATGAGATTCCATCATTGTATAGCCAATGTGATGTTGGCATGCTTTCATTAGACATAAGACATAAAACTCATAATATACCTGGAAAATTTTTATCTTATATAGCATCAGGTCTTCCAGTCTTAGCAAGTGTAAACCCTAATAACGATATTATTAATCTAATTAACTCAAGTGGGACAGGGCAAGTTATTCATGATGCATGTTCTAAAAATCTTAGCAACAAAGCAATTAAGATAATAAATTCTTTAGGCGATGATAAAATTAAAGAAAAATGTGTAATCCTTAGTAATCAACTTTTCCAGCCAAGGACAGCTACAAAACAAATAGTAAACTCAATTAACAATTTAAAACGATGATTAATTTTTTTTCAGTACAGCTTATAATGATTATTGGGAGTATCTAATTGAAATTATCAAAAAGCCCCATTACTGGCAAAGAATATGAAATACCCTCAGAAATTGATGATTCAAAATCAATAAGAGAGTTTCTTAAAAAAAACAAGGATAAAAAAGTTGTAGTTGTTCAAGGCCTTGGATTTGTTGGTGCAGTTATGTCTTTGGTATGCGCTAACAGTATTTCAGATGAGTATGCTGTAATTGGGATTGACCTTCCCTCTGAAAACTCTCTATGGAAAATAAAATCAATTAATGAGGGAATTTTCCCACTTATTGCGGATGACCCAAAGATATATAACTTTTTTAATGAAGCAAAATTAAAAGGTAATTTTTTAGCTACTTATGATACCCAAGCATATAATTTTGCTGACACAGTTATCATTGATATAAATCTTGATGTCGAAAAAAAATCAAACAGTAAAGATGAGTTAACCAGTTTTGATGTGAGCATGGATAGTTTTGCAAAGGCAGTTTCTGAAATAGGAAGAAACTGTAAAGAGGAAGTTTTAATAATTGTTGAAACAACAGTTCCCCCTGGCACTTGTAAAAAATTAGTAAAACCAATTATTGAGGAGGAACTTGCAAGAAGAGGGCTTCAAAATAATAAATATAAATTGGGTCATTCTTATGAACGAGTAATGCCTGGTCCAAATTATATTAACTCTATAAGAGAATATCCCAGAGTCTATTCGGGCATTGATAGCCAAAGTGCTGATGCGACGGAAGCCTTTCTAAAAACAATAATTAATACTTCCATTTGCAATTTAACGAGACTCAACAATACAAATGAGACAGAAATAGCGAAAGTTTTAGAAAATTCTTATAGAGCTATGAATATATCTTTCATTGTAGAATGGTCAAGATTTGCTGAAGAGGCAGATGCTAATTTATATAGTATAGTAAATGCCATAAGGGAAAGAGAGACTCATTCTAATTTGATGTATCCAGGCATAGGTGTTGGCGGATATTGCCTAACAAAAGATCCACTTTTAGCAAGCTGGTCTCAAAAAGCTCACTTTGACTCTAAGAATGATCTTAATATGAGCATAAATAGTGTTTCTATAAACGACCAAATGCCTAAATTTGCCTATAGGCGGATGATCGAAGTTTTTGGTAATTTTAAAGACAAGAATATTCTTTTTCTTGGTATCTCTTATAGAGGAGATGTTGGAGATACTAGATTTACTCCGGTGAGCTCACTTTATGATTATGTAAAAGAAGTTACAAAAAAAATTAGTCTGCATGATCCTTACATAAACTTTTGGGAGGAACAAGATGTAAAAGTAGAGCAAGACATTGAGATTGTTTTGTCTCGCTCTCAAGACATAATTATTATATCAACAGGACATTCTTTTTATAAAAAAGATGAGACTATTGATAAATTGATGAAAATTCAGGCTACAAATATTTATGACACAATTGGTGCATTTAATAATGATCAAATAGCAAAGTTATCTCAGAAACATAACTTATCTGTACTCGGAAGAGGCGATATTTAAATATTATTTGGAGTAGTTTTTAATGAAAGAAGTTCTAGTTTTAGGCGGTGGTGGCTTCATAGGAAGAAATATCGTTCAATATCTTATTGATAGGGGGGATTGTAAAGTTACTGCTGCTGATCTGCATGAAGGATCTAACTGGAGTTCTATAAAAAGTTGCAAAGAAAAATCGAGAAAGTTTACTGGTTTAATAGATGATTTTAGTAAGCCACCTGCTTTTGAAAAATTAAATCGCAACTATGATGAAATTTATATGCTAGCTGCACTAGTTGGTGTCAATAAAACTTTAAAAAATCCACAAGAAGTGATCAGAAATAATACTTTACTAACTATTAATACTTTAGCTTGGATTAAAAATAACCCAGTAAGAAGACTGCTATTTTCATCTTCAAGTGAAAACTATGCAGGAACTTCCGATCTATTTGGGATCAAAATCCCAACTGATGAGAATGTACCATTAACCATAGGAGATATTAAACATCCTAGATGGACGTATGCGCTTACGAAAATTCATGGAGAATCTGCTTTTATTCACTCTGCAAAATCTCATGGGTATGATTATTCTATTGTTAGGTATCAGAATATTATTGGACCGGAGATGGGATTCGGCCACGCTATTCCTCATATTGTAGAGAGATTCTCTAAGAAAAAAGAAAATCCTTTTAAAGTTTATGGACATGATCAAACCCGAGCCTTCTGTTATATTGATGATGCAGTATCTGGCACTGTTAAAGCCATGGAAAGAGAGGAGGCTTTAAATAACATTTACCATATTGGAAACCAAGATGAGATTACGATTCAAAAATTAACTGAGTTTATAGGAGATTTAATGGGTTATCATGGAGAATATCAGTCCGCTATGACGTATCCCGGATCTGTTTCAAGAAGATGCCCTGATATTACTAAAGCAAAAAAAGATTTAGGTTATTCACCTATTTTTTCTTGGGAAGAAGCAGTACAAAGAACTGTTGAATGGTATCGTGAATATTTCTCAAATCTTGAAGCTCCAAAATCCTCAGGCTTTGAACCGCCTGAAAACTTTATGGAGGATAAAACTTGATAATAAGGATATTTGATATTTTTTTTAGTGCTTTAGCACTACTCTTTTTATTGCCACTTTTTATTCCTATCATACTTTTACTCTCCTTCACCGGCGAAAGGGAAATATTCTATATCCAAAAAAGAGTAGGCCTAAATGGGAAAATGTTTGGGCTTTATAAGTTTGCAACAATGCTAAAGAATAGTCCAAACATTGGAACAGGTGAGATAACAGTTAAAAATGATCCTAGAGTGCTTCCAATTGGATCATTTTTGAGAAAAACAAAGATAAATGAACTGCCACAACTTTTGAATATACTTAAGGGAGATATGAGCATCATTGGGCCAAGACCTATGGTGCCAAATACTTTTCAAAAATATCCATTAAAATCTCAAAATATAATAAATAAAACTAGACCAGGACTTTCGGGAGTGGGTTCAATTATCTTTAGAGATGAAGAAAAGTATTTAGAGGGAAAGGAAAATCCAGTAGAATTTTACGAAAATCAAATTATTCCCTACAAGAGCGAGGTTGAAATCTGGTTTACGAAAAATCAATCAGTTTTTTTATATTTTAAGATAATATTTTTAACAATTTTTATTGTTTTTTTTCCGAATAGAATTTTACCAAGAAATGCTTTTAAAAATCTTCCACCAATCCCCAAAAGTATGAAAGAATTGTAAAATATAAAATGATTAAGTTTTACAACAATAATAAATCAAAGCCATATACTTTCTTAAGAAAAAAATATAAAGAAGCCCTTCTCAATAATCAAAAGCTTATTGAAGCAATCTGTATTAGTTCATTTGATACTAAAAAGAAACAAGTTGATTCAAGATTCGTAAATCTTAAGATTATTGATAATGACAAATTTATATTCTTCACTAACTACGATTCACCAAAATCAAAACAGTTTGAACAACATAATCAAATCTCAGCAACCATATATTGGCAGTCAATAAATTTACAAATAAGATTAAAAGCAGTAATAAATAAAACCTCAGTTGATTTTAATAAAAAATATTTTGAAAAAAGGTCATCTGATAAAAATGCTTTAGCAATAAGCTCAAACCAATCACAGAGTATTGAGAGTTTTGAAAAAGTAAAAGAAAAGTTTATGAAAACTAGAGAAACAGAGAACTTGCAAGACTGTCCAAATTATTGGGGAGGCTTTGAATTCAAGCCTTTTAGCATTGAATTTTGGGAGGGAAATGATTTTAGACTGAATAAAAGAAGTTTATATGTTTTAGAAAATGATGAGTGGAAAAATTATTTTCTGGAACCATAATATGTTTAAAATTAATCATATTTATTATAAAATTTATCGCAATGAATCATCATATACTTCGTTTTTAAATCGTAATTTACTTAATCGGAAACTCTCATAGCTACTAACAAGAAAAATATACCTCCTATAAATGAGAATATTAAATCAGATAGCGTTTTGTTAATTGGTTCTGATGGAACAAAATTAGGTATGGTTTCGATTGATGAGGCAAAAAAAAGTGCTTCAGATAAGGGTATTGATCTTGTTCAGGTATCTCCAATTGGTTCTAATCCAGTAATTTGTAAGCTAATGGATTACGGAAAACATGTTTTTTCAAAGAAAAAAAATATTTCCTCATCAAAGATTAAATCAAAAAAAAGGTCCCTTAAGGAAATTAAATTCAGACCATCAACGGATACAGGTGATTACAATATAAAACTAAAAAAAATAAAAAGCTTTATTCTTGACGGAGATAAGACTAAAATAAGCGTCCGTTTTAGAGGCAGAGAGATTCTTAATAGTGACTTAGGTCTAGAGCTGTTAGTAAGAGTGAAGGATCAGCTTGCAGATATTGCTCAAGTGGATCAAGAACCCTCCCTTGAAGGGAGACAGTTATTAATGATACTTGCACCTCTTAAAAAGAGGTAAATATTTTATAATATGGGATATAAACTAAAAACACATTCTGGAGCTTCTAAGCGTTTTAAAAAAACTTCTTCGTCTATAAAGACCAGAAGCGCAAATAGGAATCATATTCTTAGTAAGCAATCAACTAAAAGGAAAAGACATAACAGAGGACTTAATAAGCTATCAGGCACCATTTTAAGAATGGCTTCAAAGCTTATTAATAAATAATATGCCAAGAGTTACAAAGTCATTAACTGCTAAAATAAAGCATAAGAAAATTCTAAAATCGACAAAAGGTCACTATGGTGCAAGAAGCAGACTATATAAAACTGCAAAGCAATCAAATATTAAATCTTTGCAGTATGCCTTCAGGGATCGCAAGAATAAGAAGAGAAACTTTAGATCACTCTGGATTTCTCGAATAAATTCTGCTTCAAGAGAAGCAGGCATTTCATACTCTGAACTTATTAACAGCCTAAACAAAAAAAATATTCTTCTTAATAGAAAGATACTTTCTGATCTCGCTGTAAAAAATAATGATGATTTTTTAGAAGTCATTAAGTTTGCAAATAGTTAATGTCCAAGGAAGAGCATTCTTTGATCGAGCCAAAGTCCGATTTAGGAGGTTTCCATCCAATTAGCTCAATGCTTTATGAAATCTCAAATTTACTTCAGGGGTTAGGATTTAGGGAAATTGATGGTCCGGAAGTTGAAACTGAAAAGTTCAACTTTGATATGCTAAATATTAAGGAATCTCATCCTGCCAGACAGATGCATGATACTTTTTATACAAATAACAAATCTCATGTTTTACGAACTCATACTTCACCTGTACAAATAAGAGCCCTTCTTGAAAATGAACCACCACTTGCCTTTTTTTCAGCAGGTAAAGTTTATAGAAAAGATGATGATTCAACGCATTTGCCAATGTTTCATCAAGTTGAAGGAATCTTTGTAGACAAAAAAGTATCTTTTGCAGAGTTGAAGGATTTAATTTATGAGATAGTCCAATCATTGTTTGGCTCAAAAGTAGAATTAAGGTTTAGACCTTCATATTTTCCATTCACTGAGCCCTCTGCGGAAGTTGATATTGTTTTTGACAATAAAAATAAATGGCTTGAAATTCTTGGATGTGGAATTGTAAATCCAAAAGTTCTTGAGAATTGTAATATTGATTCGAATATATATAGCGGTCTTGCATTTGGGCTTGGGATAGAAAGAATTGCTATGTTGAAATATGGAATAACAGATATAAGAGATTTTTATAAATCTAATTTAGATTTCCTTAGCCAATTCTAGAATGAAAATATCATTTAATCATTTGCAAGAACTATTTTTTGAAAAGCTACATATTGATGAAGTTTCAAAAAAACTACACAGTTTAGGGCACGAAAATGATTTTGAAGGAAACATCTTAGATATAGAGATCACTCCAAATAGAGGAGACTGTTTGTCGCTTTATGGAATAAGTAGAGACTTAGGAGTTTTTTTTAAGAGAAAAAAAGATATAGATATTTATGATTCTAAATTAGATCATTTGGAGTTTGATTTTTTAAATAATGCAAAAGATGATTGCCCATCAATAGCTTTTCTTCAAATTGAAATAGATAAGATTCCATCGCTGTACAAGCCTTATCTAGAAAATTATTTTTTAGAATTAGAGGTAAATAAAAACAATTTCTTCACTGATGTAAGTAATTATCTATCTTATGAGCTAGGTCAGCCATCTCATGCATATGATTCAGGCGAAATTGGAAGAAAACTAGAACTAACAAAAGTTTCTGAAAAAGTGGAATTTGAAACACTTATAGGTAAAAAAATAGTATTAAATAAATCTGATCTGGTGTTTAAAAAGGATAAGGAAATAATTAATTTAGCTGGTGTAATGGGGGGAGTTTCTTCAGCATGTAACAAAAAAACAAAGTCAGCCATAATTGAATTCGCTAACTTCATGCCAGAATCTATTATAGGAAGATCTATACGTTATGATTTAAATTCAGATGCAGCTTATAAATTTGAAAGAGGAGTAGACCCTCAGCTTATTGAAACTGCAATGAGAAGATTCTTAAAAATTGTTAACGACCATACAAATATCGTAAGTGTTAGCTATTACCATCAGAATCAAAATCAATTTAAAAAAAAATCTTTCAAGTATAATTTCAATAAAATAAAAGAAATTTTAGGCATCGATTTAACAGAAAAAAATTTCAAAAGTTATTTAAATGGATTAAATTTTCATATTTTCGATGAAACCATAGAGATTCCTTCATATAGGAATGATATTGAAAATGATAATGATATTGCTGAGGAGCTAGCAAGGGTTATAGGATATGATAATATCCTGCCTAAAGAGTTCTCAATTACAAAAAAACTTACTCCAAAAAGCAAACTTGAAAATAAGATCAAATCATACCTTATTGACAAAGGTTTCTACGAGGTAATGAATTATCCTTTTAACGAATTGGGAGATAGTTCTTCAATATCAATTGATAATCCACTAGATTCAAATAAGAGTTTTCTAAGGAAGTCTATTAAATCATCGTTAATAGACAATTTACTCTTCAATGAAAGACGCCAAAAAGATCTTATAAAGTTTTTTGAAATTTCAGACGTTTATGAGATCGACAAAGATAATAATAAAATTATCCAAATGAAAAAATTAGCTATGATTGTCAGTGGAAGGAGAGGGAAAAATTATAGAGATTTCAATAACTTTTTAAATGAGGAATTTTTAAAAAATGTTTTTAATGATATTGATGATAATTTCTTTATTGAAGTCCAAAGCATTCCCAGAAATGAATTAGAAACAAAAATAAAACATCCTATATATTATGCAGAGATTGATATTTCTTTTGTCAAAAAACTATTCAAAGAATATAAGCCTAATAATCTTCCAAATTTTAAACAAATTAACTATATTAAACCTTCAGAGTATCCCTCAATTTCCAGAGACTTATCATTCCAAATTACAGAGGAATCTAATGTAAAGAAATTGGCTGATTTAATAATGAAATTTGATGACAAAATCCTTAAAGAGTCATTTATTTTTGACTGGTATGATGACAAAAAAAATCATCAGATCAAGCTGGGATTTAGGTTTATTTTCCAGTCTCACAATAAAACATTAACAGATCAAGAAGTAGATAAAGTCATAAATGATATAGTAGAATCAACATTGACTTTAGATGATATTAAAATTCCGGGATATATAAGAAAGAATGATCGGCACTAGAAAAAAAATCTTAAATACTTCTCTATTTTTACTATTAAGTTTTAATACATACTCACAGGAATTGTCTTCAGAGTTCATGGATAGCCTTCCAGATGAAGTCCGAGATGATTTAATTTCTCAGATACAGGAAAAAAGTGATTCCGAAGAACCTCAATATAGAAGTCCTTCTACATTCATAAATAAGCCCGATGATGAACAGTTAGTTAGTGATAGGTTTGGTGCACAATATTTTTCAATGATGCAGTCGACTTTCATGCCTGTAAATGAGGCAAACTTTGACCCAAACTATATCTTAGACTATGGCGATGTTCTTCAAATACAGCTTATAGGTCAAAAAAATGAAGTCATTGAATCTCCTTTGATGAGAGATGGATCTATCAGCCTTCCTGAACTAGGGAATATTTCTCTTGCAGGCAAAAATCTTGAAGATGCATCAAAAATAATTAAAAGTAAATTTGCATTATCATTTATAGGTATTGAAGCTTTCATTACTTTGAAAAGTGTCCGAGACGTACAAGTTTTAGTAGCTGGAGATGCGTCCTATCCAGGTCCTTATACACTTAATGGAAATTCCAATGCTTTTCATGCTATTAGTGTTTCTGGAGGGCCATCCGAACTTGGTTCATACAGAAAGATTGACCTAATAAGGAATGGGAAAAAGATTAAAACACTTGATCTATATAAAACTTTTTTATTTGGCGACAATAGTTTTGGACCTCGTCTTAGATCAGGAGATACAATATTCATAAATCCTTCAGAAAATTTAATTTTAATATCAGGAGCTGTAAAAAGACCTGCCAGATATGAGCTCACTAAAAATGAAAGCCTTCAAACATTAGTTGATTTTGCTAATGGTTTTAAAAGTACTGCTGATTTGAATTCACTAAGAGTTGAAAGAATAGAAGACGGAAAAGTGTCTGAAATTAAAATAGACTTAGAAGATATTGGTAAAACTTACCTTAACGATGAAGAGAGAGTTATTGTAAAGAGCTTTCCATTTAGAGAAGTCAAAATTTCTGGAGCTGTTAAAAATCCTGGTACTTATAGGTTGAATCAAGGTGACGGAATACTAGAATTAATAAATAGGTCAGGAGGATATGAATCCAATGCATATCCATTTGGAGGAATCTTATTAAATAAGGGTGTAGAAGAAATATCTAATTTAGCTAGGGAAAAACTTTATAAAGAATTCTTATCAGCTTTTGTTGAAAACGCCTCGATTGTATCCAGTCAAGATTTATCTTCAAGCAGTCTCCTCCTCGATGAATTGAGGGGAACAGAAACTGTGGGAAGGGTATCTGCAATTTTTGAAATTGATTTATTAAAAAACGATAAATCACTTGATACCAAGTTAATGGATGGAGACGAAATAATTATTCCAGAAGTTATCAATCATCTTTATGTTTTTGGTGAAATTTCTAATGAGGGTACTTCAAAGTTTTATAAGGGACAAGACTTAAAATTTTATCTTGATGCTCAGGGCGGTCTTTCTGAAAATGCAGATACTGAAAATATTTTTGTTCTTCACCCCAATGGCAAAGCTGAAAGGGTTAAAAGAAAAAATATTTTTAGAGATGGAGACAAAAATTTAGATTTATATCCAGGTTCTATTATATTTATTCCTAGAAAATCTCCTACAAGCCTCAGGGCTCAATCTATTCAAGCTTATGCTGCTATTTTAGGAAATCTTGGAGTAACTTTAGCTTCTCTTTCAGTTTTAAAAGATTAATCAATTTAAATGTTACATTTTGTAAAACTTAAGCTTTTAAGTGTAATTATTTTATTTTGTTCAAATTTATCATCTGATAGTTTCAAATATAACCATTTTAACAACCATGGCTCTATTGGATTAATTAATATGCCAACAGCAAGGTTTCTTGATGAATCAGCTTTTGGTTTTACTGCTTATGACGGAACCCCGGATCAGAAAATAACAATGACTGCTTATCCATATAACTGGCTTGAAGCATCAGTATTCTATACAAACATTCAAGATAAACCATATCCAAATTATGAATTTCAAGACTATAAAGATAAAGGTTTCAATATTAAATTGAGATTAAAAGAAGAGGGAATATTTCCTTCAATCGCAATTGGAATGAATGATATTGCTGGGACAGGATTCTACAGTTCAGAATATATTGTTTCCTCATATGGTATAGACAGATTAGATCTTCATTTTGGACTTGGTTGGGGTAATCTAAATGGCTTTGATGATTTTAATAATCCTCTAGTAAATATTTCTGAAAGGTTTGAATCAAGACCATCTAAGTTTAAAGATAGAGGAGGCTCTTTTGATGTAAACAGGTACTTTTCTGGAAAATCAGTCTCTCCATTCTTTGGAATATCTTATTCACTAAAAGAGAATATGCTATTAAAAGTTGAGAGGGATAGCACACTTACGCCTGGAATAATGGGATATAAAGATCGCAATAGTCAATTAAGTTTTGGTATTGATTATAGTTTAAAGGAAAATTTTGTAATTGGTTTTTCAATTGAAAGAGATAACTATTTGTCATTTAGAATTTCTTATAAGAACAAAAAAGATAACAAGAGAAATTATTCTTATAAAAAAGATAAAGATTATAAATCTAAAAATAAATATAGGAATTTTATAAACTACGTTCAGGACAATGGTGTAGGCGTTAACAAGATCGTTAAAAATCAAGATGGTATTGTCGGCTTAGAAGTAACTCAGTTTACGCACCCTTCTCTTGAGATACTTGAGGAAATAATCCTAAGTGCCAAGATTGATAGCAATATCGATGATGAGATTTTGACTAACTATAAAATAGTTGATATGACTGCAGTCCAAAATTTTGATAATAAATTTGAGAAAGACGCCGAGGTAATTTATACAAGAAAAAGGTCGAGTCGTCTAAGCTCAAATACAAGACTTACAGTTAGGCCATTTATTGCTGGAAGAGAGGGCTTCCTAAAAGGAGCTATCCTGCTTGAAAATGATAATGAATACTTAATCAGGGACAATTTCACATTTTCATCAAATTTAAAATATTCAATTTGGGATAACTTTGATGATTTTATATATCCACCAGTTGATACTTATCCAGCTCAAGTGCGTTCTGATGTTAAAGACTATTTAAAGAATTTTGACAGAGGAATTGTTATTGGTAGAGCTCAATTTGATTACTACAAAACAATTTCAAAAAATAATCATATTATGCTCACTGGTGGAATATTGGAGGAAATGTTTCAAGGTTATGGTTTTGAATATCTCTGGTTTGATAATTCGAAGAATTATGCTTTAGGCTTTGAGGTATTTGATGTAACTAAGAGAGACTATCAACTTCGTTTTGGAACTCTCGATTACAAAAATATTACAGCTCATGTAAATTTCTACTACAGAAATTATTCACTCATACCATTTGATGCAAAAATGAGTTTTGGTGAATATTTGGCTGGCGACGTTGGAACAACAATAGAGTTATCAAGAACATTTAAGAGCGGTATTAAGTTTGGTGTTTTTGCTTCAAAGACAAATGTGAGTTCAGAACAATTTGGTGAAGGTAGCTTCGATAAGGGCATTTTCTTTACTATTCCTGTTCTTGGAGACTCTATCAATGCTTCATGGAGACCCCTTACCAAAGATCCTGCTCAAAAGCTAATTAGAAGAAACAATTTACATGATCTATTAGTCAAATTTAGGCCTTTAAACTAAGTTAGGATTTAAAAAAACTTATAAAATGTGTAAAATAAAAACATTATACTAAATTTGTTTTATGTTTTATATGAAGTATAAAGCTAAGATTTATTGTTTTTAGGACTAAATAGATGCATAATTTCACTTTACGGGGATATATTTAATATTTTTAGAAAATATCTTTTAAAATTGGAGGATTCAAGATAATGAAGCAAATTACCCTAGGCATACTTTTCTGCATACTTTCTGTTGCATTACCAAATGCTGCTTATACGCAGGACGCAATAACAAATAATGATATATCTGAAATCACTCAAAGGCTTCAAGAATATTCAAATGATCAGCTCTTAGAGAGAAGAGATTTTATAATTCAGGCTCTTCAGGATGATTCTGGTTCAGACAGTGCTCCCACTTCTGACGAAAGCAGAGCAAGCATGCTGCTTGAACTATCAATTATTGAACAACTTCTAATAGTTGCAGGTATCGTCATACTAGATAATGTTACTGAGGATACCAGCACACCTCCAGATACAAAATTCCCAGTAATTACTATTAATGGTTCTAATCCTGCAACCGTTGAACTTGGATCAACTTATACAGACGCTGGAGCTACCTCTGATGGTGGCGAGACTGTTACAACCTCTGGTACGGTTGATACTAATACAGTTGGCTCATACACAATTACTTATTCAGCTACTGACACAGCTGGAAATACTTCGACCGCAACAAGAACTGTAAATGTTGTCGATACTACAAGTCCTGTTTTAACTATAACAGGTGATAATCCTGCAACCGTAGAACTTGGATCAACTTACACTGACGCTGGTGCTACAGCAACAGACCTAGATACTGTAAGTGTAACTTCTTCATCAGATGTTGATACAGATGCTGTTGGCTCATATTCTGTCATTTATACAGCAACAGATGCATCAGGTAATACATCTACCGCAACAAGAACTGTAAATGTTGTTGATACTACTGGACCAACATTCACCTCTTCTGCAAGTTTTTCAGCTGCTGAAGATCAAACATCAATCGGTACTGTCACTGCAACGGATGCCTCTGGTTCTGTTTCTTTTTCAATAAGTGGAACTGAGATCTCAATAGGAGCATCAACTGGTGTATTAGCATTTACTTCTGCTGCCAGCGCGGTTGACTTCGAAACTAAGTCTTCTTATACCGCTACAGTTACAGCATCAGATGGAACCAATACTTCAACTCAGAACATTACCGTTACTCTTACAGATGTTAACGAATCACCTGCTATCCTAACTGATAGCTTCACAGTTGCTGAAGACCAAACTGCTGTTGGTACTATCAATGCATCTGATCCAGAAGATGACACACTAACATACTCTGTTGCTGGCTCTGACTTTACAATTGGAGCATCCACAGGTGTTATGGCATTTG
>CEUF01000162.1_pt1 | contig 32504 bp, 28 predicted proteins | sample 531461 | NCBI WGS metagenome assembly CEUF01 (sample SAMEA2623350, study PRJEB7988) | marine metagenome | biome: marine biome (ENVO:00000447); feature: surface water layer (ENVO:00002042); material: "saline water (ENVO:00002010), including plankton (ENVO:xxxxxxxx)" | depth 5 m | reverse complement strand
ATAAAGTCATACTTAGGGTTAGTAAAATGACTTTTCATTGAAAGATATGTTTGGTAAGTCTCAAATGGTGTCACTTTCATTTAATCTCAATTTCCATTCCACTAAAGGATCTGTAATGACCCACTCTACCAGCTGGAAAAGTATTGACTACTAGACTATATCTATCATTAAAATCATTACTTGGTTTTACCTCATGTTCCAGATTAGAGGGAAATAAACTTAGAGTACCTGCTTTTGCACGTACTTTATGAGTAATTTCACGAGAGTCATCCATACTCCTAACAGTTACTAATGGGTGATTTTCTAATTCCCATATACTATTCTGATATAGTGTAGTACCTGTAGGTGAATCCGTCAAGTAAAGAACACCACTTATATAAGAATTGGTATGAAAATGTCTTGGTTGGTGTGTATTATATGTGGTGACTACACCCCAAGACTGAGTAATATCTATACGATCACACTGCAAATTTCTTGATATTTTTACCTCATCTAAACATGCAAGTATCCAATTCATAATAGGTGCATACTCAGGTCTGAGATTCAGACGGGCATCTTCAGTCATCCCCGAAATCTGATAAGTTGTAGAATGTTCTTGATGAATTAATTTTTCCTTTTTAAGCAATTCTACACCTAATGCTGTAATCTTTGGATCAGCATAAAATTCATATATGGTCTGAGGCAATACTTCAATCTGCTTCATCTTCTTCAGCCTCTAAAGAGTCAATTGCATCAACAGGCACTTCATGATTACCGATTTTATACCAGTGCTCAATTTCTCCTGATTTCCAACTTTTTTTCTCTCCAATATATTTAAGATCAGGGAAACTATGTTCTCTGAGCATTGCTTGAAGACGTAAATGTGTTAGTTCAGTTTTGTTCGGAATCTTCATTTAAACCATAATGATAATCGTTAGTATCTCCATACCTTTCCATATGTCCTCTCTCAACACTAAAGTATTTTGTGGATACTTTAAAATCAGGCATTTTAGGATTTTTAGGAGTTAAGGAATTGTCGTAAATTCTCAATCTATTATTAGGATACAGTGCGAACTGTCCATTGTTCAATTCTATAAGATTATGACTCTTATGTTCTGCGGGTGTTTCTGATGTACTAAAATCAGGAGTATCAATATCACAGTGATAATTATCTAATGTGACCACATATTTTCCTTGCTGTGTTCCAAAATCTCTAGTATAACACTCATAATCCATAGAACCTATAAACTGTTTGCATATAGTCGTAACACCATAATCCATACAGTTCCAGAACTGTAAGTTAGGTAGATCCATGTCTGGATCAGGTGTTTGAGGTCTACTTAAAAAAGCACTGATAGGTAGTTTATCAAATATTGCTGCATATTCTGGTAAGTATGTCTCAAAATAAAAAGCACGGCCAGGAATGGATTTTGCAGATACCCAGACACCTGGTGTAAATTCACCATGTCCTGATTCGAAGTCGGTAAGATATTCTTTTCTTACCCACACTTCCTCTGCGGGCATATTACTAATTAAAGTCGCCATTATAGTGGTAATTTAGCTCTTGATGTTTTTTTCATAAAATTAAGTTCTTGTGCATCCCACTTCAATTTCTCTTTGAGTGGTTTAGAAACTAACTTTGTTACTGATTCTATCTCAAGTCCATTGATTTCGCAATAGTAACATATTGCATCAATGTAATTCATATCTTCTTTAGATACTATTGACTCAATTTCCATTGCAAATTTAGCGGGAGTAAGAAACTTCTTCTCCATTACTTGCTCAAGTTCTTTGTTCGGTTCCATAGATTTCCAGTTTATCTCTAACAAACTTTCTAATATATTTGTCGAGAAGTTTGATGTACTTTGCTTTGTTGTACTCTTCATAAACTACACATTCTCCATTTTCACAAGCCATAATAATGACCAATTTTTTAACTGATATATTTTTTAGTTCATACAACATACAACCGTATGCCATCGCTTGGACAAAATAATGTTCTATCCATTCTCTTGGCTTTGGTTTCTTAGATGTTTTAAAATCTATTATTGCTAACTCACCATCATATTCTGCGATACAGTCAACGGTTCCTGCAATACCCAGTTGTTTACTATATAGGGCACCTTCAAGGGTGTGGATATTATCTATTTTGTTGAGTTCCCCCTTTGAGATTTTAAATAAAAAATCAGAAATAGGAGGAACCTGAGGTAATTGATCGTTCTTTAAATAATGTTCCGTGAGTGAGTGCATATCAGTTCCACGGGTTGTAGCCGCTTTCGTGATACGATCTGCCTCTTCATTACCTACCCTCTTTCTCCAATCAACAAAGATTTCTTTATTAAAGTGGCTAGTGACGGAAGTAATTGAAACAAGTCTAAGTAACTCATCTTCGTCTGGTACTGAGTAATAACGAACTCCATCAATAGTCTCCCTACTAAGTTTAGGGAGATTCAAATCAATATGTTTAAACATTACATACCCATCTCAAGTTTAGCAATAATATACTCCTTCACGAGTCCAGAACGAATGATATCATCAATTCCAAATTCTATTATATCAAAAGAATTCATTTTACGCAAGATGTTCATAAAGTCCACTATACCGTTTCTTTCATTAGTTTTAAGTAAATCAGATTGTCTAGCATCCCCACAGAAACATATCTTACTATTTTCTCCTATTCTGGTAATAATACTATCGAGTTCATGGAAATTGAGGTTTTGAAATTCATCAACAATCACAATAGCATTATCGAGTGTAGTTCCTCTTAAAAACGAGGTACTCCAGAATTTAATTGTATCCTGTGCTTTTAGATTTCCATAAAGCATCTCAAAATCAGCATCAGAGTTCATTTCAAACATATACTTTACCATGTGCTTGTAAGGCACTTGATAGATGTCTGATTTATCTTCATAATCACCTGGTAAAAATCCAATCTCTCTTGTAGATACTAATGATCTTACAATATAGATTCTTTCATAAGGAGTCCTATCGTTTAAAACGTCCTTTAGAGCATTGAAGAGAGTAACGAAAGTTTTTCCTGTCCCAGCTGCTCCATAGGCAACGAGGTGTTTTCCTTCTTTATAGGAATCAAATAGTCTTTTTTGATTTTCAGTAAGAGGTTGAATATCAATCAAATAATCAGCATTCAGAGGTTTTTTCCTCCTCATCTGTTTACCAGTCATCCCCACACCAATAGGTTGATCCCCAGAGGTTTTTCTTTTACGGGCCATTTTATAGTTTCAAATTACGGGCACCTGGCGATTTGGATGCTTTCTCCAAAACTTCATTCCAGCCAGGCTTTGATTTACGTAGTTTATCTCTCCAGTCTCCCACTTCTGCAGCACTTGGACATGTTGATGGATCAGAGTAATCTCTACTCCAATCAGGATTATCGGTACACCACTGATCCCAGTCATGTACACTCATCGTGACTTCTCTCTTATCTCCAGTTTTTGTATTTACAACAGGGTATGTAGCCATAATATTTTATCGGGTAATTTATTTAGACCCATTCTAGGGCTTCTGATACGTTCGGGAATTGCTCTATAAAGATCTTTCTACATTCCTCTGCAATCTGCATATGCTCTTTTTGAGTACCGTGTGCAGATCTCAGATTAATATAGTGAACCCATGAACGACAACTTCCAGTCATATAGATTCTGGTAGGAGTACATAGAGGTAACACCATTCTTGCACATTCCTTCGCAACACCCTGACTCAACATTTGCTCATAGAGTGACTTTGCAGAACTAAACAGGGTTTCCATCTGTTTTTCGAATTTTTCGATTTTTTCGGGTTCCAAGTCATTTGTAGAATTTTGACGATTCTTCTCATCCTGCCTTCTGAGTTCTGGTAGTGGAATATCCCCTAATGCGGTGCTTGCTGCATATCTCTGTGAGAACTCTTGGAACGTAAAACTCCTATGTCTCAAAATTTGAGCAGCGATAGCTCGGCTTGTCTCGATCTCCAAGCTCATCGAGGATTGTTCAAATACACTCCAATGATTATGCTTAATACAATACTTTAATAAGCCTGAGTATTTTTCATTATCCTGATTTGAGGGATTACTCACTCTGGCGATATAAGCCATTGTTTGTTCTGCATCAGGAGTGATACTAACAAGTTTTACGTTCATTTACCAAATCCTTCGGGTTTTTCTCTTTTTCTAGCTAATGTCTCTTTTTCAAGAACAGCAAGTTGTTCTTTCATAAATGAAAGCTCTTCAGAAGTGTACAAATAGTCTTGTTTAAGTGCTTCTTTTAAATTCTTAAGAATTTGCTTTTGTCTCATCCGTCGTCGTCCTCAAAAATTTCGTCGTAATCAGTCAATATCTTTTTTGAGGTATTTGAGGTAGAATAAGCATCTACGTCAGAATAGACCTCTGCTTTAAGTGCATCAACTGTTAATTCTAATGTACGAACAATGTCTTTTAACTTTCTTCGATCCATAGATAAAATTTCATTTCACTAAGTATAGCATAAAAAAAGGAGGGGATCAACCCCTCCCTAATGTTAACTGCAAGGTGATGCCTTGCTTTTAACCTTGAGACCACGATACATTAAATCGTGTCTTTCACGCTTAGCTGCTTCATCAACAACTTTTGCGTTGTACTCTTCAGTGTCGTATTCGACACCACGGTAAGTAACTGTTGCCATTTGCTTGTCCTCAGTAGTTGGATTTTTAGGCCCGTTCCTTTAGTCGGCTTTTGCGTCCTCTTGCGAGGATGAACGATTCCGTTCCGAGTCGGCTTACTTGCGTCTCCCGAAGGAGATGAACGTTGTGTTAATTCTAACACATGTATATTATATAGGCAAGTAGAACAGTAGCATCTGATACAAAATCCTGTGGCTCAAAAATTTTGCGGAGTTTTTTTCTCCCGATTTTTGAAAGCTAAAGTCAATTTTGGTGGCCAGAGGTTATTGGTAATTAATATTGATGTTACATCTAAACTGTTCATCAGTACAGTTAGTACTATTATGTGTGACTTGAGGGTCAAAGAATAGCATTCTATTTTTAACAGAGTCAACTGGTGTACCATCAACATTAGTATGGCCATCACACGTATTCAAAGAAAACAATGCTCCCTTATGTGGAAAATTATAATCTTTATGAGGCCTATGACTGACTAGAATATCTGTTCTAGGATATAGATTTACCTTTACCCTAATTAAATGTTCTGCACCTATAGCCTCTTTTAATATATCTGCTATCCAAGAGTGAGGACTACAAGGTGTTGCATATGAATTTAATTTTAAATTCTCATCCATATAAGTTTCATATAATGAATGAGTAAAATAACAATCCCTCTCCTTACCTAAACCAGAGACATCCTTAATGCATCTCCAAGGAGTATCTTCATAATTAAATATGGTTTTTTTAATTCTATAGAAGGTATATTTATCTAGAAACTTGTCTTTGATCTTCATTAGGATAATATACTTGTACAAATGACTCACACTTAGGACATGTAAGGTTAGTTACAATAGAGTACTCTTCTTCACATCCATAGTCTTCAGCATCAAAATCTGATCCCCATATAAGTTCAGTATTACAGTGCCAACAATTCATTTCTTTTTCTTTTTTCCTTGCGGTGATTTGTAACCCCAGAGGTTAGGTTTAATGGTTCCCTTACCATAGTCTATGGACTTCAAACCCCTTTTAATTTTATCATAGTACATATCAAACACGGCCATCTTAGTACCTCTTGTAAGGTCATAGCGAACCGAATCCTCGTACACATACTGAACAATATATGCATCGTTAGGTGCTTGAGTTGTTTTTACTTCCTCGTCTGTACCATTCTCTATAATAATACTTGTACCATAGACCTCAGATAGTTTTTCTAATTCTTCTGTAGACCATATTGATTTCTTTTTAGGTGTGGTCGTCATTTACCATCTCTCCATACAATATCAGGGAATGCTGCTGCAACAACTTCTCTTGTAATATTATAGGAGTCAGATAGTTTTTTATCCTTTATAAGACAAACAATCTCTGCTTCTAATGGATGTAGACCTTGTAGAATGTTAATAAACATTGTCTCTCTACGGATAGCATTTAATCTATCGTCACCACCTTTTACAAATCTATAGAAGTGTTTAGACTCTCTTCGAATAGTAGTATGACCTTGCTGATCACCTGCACCTAAAGAGAAGTTACCTTTCTCATGCATGGTACGTATCTGATGAGAAAGTTTAGTGGTTAAAGATCCACTGTAAGAAACGTTCTCATCATATCCTACGTAAGGAACCTCTCCTTCTGGTAGTATAGAAACTATTGCTTCATCAAAGTTCCAGATCAAGACATGTCTCAGTGCCTTGTGATCATACTTTCTAAGTACTTCTATCTTTTTGGCCTTAGATCTTTGTCTTGATGCTAGATCAAGAATCTCAAAGATAAAAGGATTGCTTGGTAATTCTGGAAGAGTTTTAACCTGTAAGGTTCTCTTAGGTTTAGTCGTCTTCTTCTTCGTCGATTGGGTCATAATTTTCAAAACGTACAGCTACAATTTCGTCTGGGGTTAGGTTACCATGTTCATCAAACATTTCGGGATGAGCATACACTGTTTGGGGTGTAGTGTCGTATGAATGCTGTCTCGCCATCCATCCTATCATACCACCAACTAATAATGCAAGTATAGACACTAACGTTGTTAATGTCAAGGTTACTATGGTAAAATCCATTTTACACTCCTATTTTTTATTTTTTTTCCTTGCCGATAAGGAAAACTCAAAGTGGATATCTATTTCTGTATTCCATAAACAGATCATCTTATTCCATATTATATGTAAAGGTTTCTTCTTTCTTTTACCTCCCGAAAGCATGAGTTCTACACCACGATTAGTAGTGTTCGTTTTATTTATGTTAGGTTTGGATGATTTTTTCTTCTTTGAGGAATTTGATTGTGTCAACGCAACCTCCTAATTTTTTACCATTAACAGAAACTTGAGGGAAAGTAGCACCTTCTCCGAACTCTTCATAGAATGCATCTTTATCAAAGTGTTGGCCTAAATTATACACTACAAACTTACTCTCTGTCAACTTTAAAACTTTTTTTACCTTGTCGCAATATGGGCAACCGTCTTTTGTGTAAACTGTGAAGTTCATGTATCCTTGAAATTTTTATTTATAATGTAGTTACCGATACATAAGTAATCCAAGTCAATATTGTTAAAAGTATCAACAGCATGTTCTGGAGTCTCAACAATTGGTTGGCCATTATCATTGAAAGATGTATTTAGAAGAATAGGACACCCTGTTTCTTCTTTATATTTTTCTAGAAGAATAGTGACTTGTGGATGTAGTTTCTTATTCACTGTCTGTATTCTACAAGAACCATCCTCATGAGTAATAGCACCAAGATTTTTTCTCTTATGTTTCCGTACAGTCAAAGAGTATAGCATATAATCATTAGGATATGTATCTTCAAAGTACTCTTCTTGATGATCCTCTAACATAATACCTGCAAAGGGTCTCCACTCTTCACGATGCTTGATGCGTGAGTTTACAATGTCCTTGTTCTTCTTTGGTTGTGGGTTCATAAGGATAGACCTTGAACCAAGTGCTCTAGGCCCAAATTCAGATCTGTTCTGAAACCATCCTACAATTTTATTGTCTGCAAGATATCCTGATACTACCTCACATAATTCATCAAAGTTATCATACTTCTTATACTTGGTATCTCCAAGTGCTTGTTCAATCTCTTCATCAGTATAAAACTTACCTAATAATGATATGTTATGAGGTAGGTTTACCTTTCCTTTATTTTTAAATATTCCATAACATGCTGCTCCAAATGAGAGTCCAGTATCATCAGGGAATGGTGGTATGTGTATATTATCTGCAATATTATTCTTATGAAGCACAGAGTTAGCAAGGATGTTTAGAAAGACACCACCTGCAAGACAAAGATTATCTTGAATATATGTTTCTTCTTTTAATAATTTAAAGTACGTTAACATACCTTGTTCAAAATTATGTTGAAGGAGTTGTGCCTTATTTTCTGGTGTTAGTTTTTCATATGGGCCCATTTTACCTGCCTGAGGTAGAAATTCCATAGCAACCTGAGGCATACCTTCCATAGCAACTCTACCATCCTTTGGTAGGTCTTTTAAATTTCCATAGGCAGAGAGACCCATTACCTTACCGCAGAATGTCTCCCTATAATATGGATCAGTTAATTTAATATCTTTATCAATTTTATTAACGTAGATATGATATGCCCACAACCAATAATAATTTCCAAAGTTATTCATCTGAGGAACACCAGGAAAATATTTGAATATACCTTTTCTCTTATTAAAATAACCTAATGAATGATTTTCACAGGCAAATATTTGTCCTACAGTATCAAACAAAACTGATCCTGCATTATCTAATGTAACAAAAGCACCTTCATTATAATCACAAGAAAATACTGTTGATGCTGCATGACATATGTGATGAGATACTACCTGCACTCTTGCATTTGGAAAATTTCTTTTAACTTTTTTTGTAAGAGTACCATTAATCCAATACTTATAAAGCTCTTGGTTAGCCATAGAAGGAATGACTACCAAATCAATATCTTTCTTGTCTAAATTACCAACAGACAAACAATATTCTATAGACTTTCTGGGGAAGTTACCATCATACTTTACTCTACTAAGTCTTTCCTCACTTACACTACATATATGGTTATCATCCTTAAATAAGGTTACACTAGCACCATGTGTCCAACTATTGTTTACTTCCTTTTCTAACTTAGGATTGTTAGAAAGTACAACGTTCCAACCTATAGCACCATAAAGTCCAACAACATTCATCTAACCAACTGCCTCTATAATCTTATCAAAATCAAAGATCTCTTCGTCTTCATCAACGTATGGATACTCTGCTTCAACACCAATAAAATCAAAGTCAAAGAACACACTATTAGGTAGTTTAAACTTAGCAGGTTTTCTTGCTTGTATATTAGTATGCATATCCCATCCAAATACTTTTGGACTTGTACCATTCCATAGAACTACTGAAGGCATCTTCAATGCGGCTGCAGCATGTTGCATACAACTATCAATAAGTATTCTCTTTTCACTTTGTAAAAGAACACTCACGAGTTCCATGTTACTCATAGGATCCTTAATAACTTCTACACCATCTAATACTTCACCAGCTGGTTTAGTTATCTGGAAGATATGATAATCCTTTTCATAATGATCTACAAGTTTTTGTGCTAATGCTATAGGCATATCTCTAGCCCATAGATAAGGTCTTTGTTCATTTAATAAACCACCATTGGTTTGTATGACCATGATAGGTTTACCATTTGCTCTACCAGTCCAAAATTCTTTAGCAATCTTTTTTTGAAGATGATTGAATGTAATCTGAGGCATCTCACCTTTATACTTCAGACCATACATCTTACTCCAAGTCTGTACCAAAGGTAGTTTTTTATTTACATGATCAGTTGTAAAGTATGGCTCATTAGCAAAGATTAATGAATCCATGTCCTCCACATAAGTTTGATAATAGTAACTTGTGTTTCCTAATTGATATACTCTATCTACAAATGGAAGGTTCTGATATATTTCTGTATAAACAGCAGTTAATATTAATTCTCTACTTGGATGATTATTTTTTATACATTTTGCTACTGCGGTTGCTGCAATATGTTTTCCAAACCCACCTTGTACATGGAACAAAGAATATTTTTTAGCCATAATTATGAAAAGATATTATATGATGTAGGTGCCTTGGGAGGATTAATTTTAACAACCTCAGGTTCAGTCCAAAACTCTAAGTTCTGTCTATTTCTATTATATAGATCAATAATAGAAGGGGGAAGAATATTGGATGGATGATCAGAAGTCTTTACTATATTTGAACGAACTTCATGCATATCAGTTAGACCATATGTATTAAGATCATCTTCCCTATATTCATTAGATAAATTATCAAAACTATGTTCGAATGATTCTTCACCTAAGAAATCATAGATGCTATCCAACTCTTTCTGTGGATCGTTTACCAAATCATTATAGTCTATAAAGTGAAATTTGTCACGTTTTTGAGCCTTAAACCCTTCCATGATAGCATTTAATGACTCATAAACAATACCACTAGGATTTAAAAGATGATTACAACGTTCCTCATCATTGATAGGAATATTATTTTTTACTAGAAATTCATCTACAAAATTAATTCTTGGTTGTCCTTCTTTAAAAGGATTGCGATGAATCATCTCAAGTATGGATGTTAATATCTCATCAACTCTTCTTACTGGTACAATTATCTTCGGTTCTATGTGCAAGTATCCTTCAATGTATGAAATATTAGATGTCCACGCACGATTCTTATCAATAATTACTGGTTTATCTACATCACTATACCAATGTTCTATAATTGAACCAACAATTTCATTGACCTGATATGGTTTTGGATACCCATGATATAGTTCATTACCCATAAAACTATCATGAGCAGAGAACATTGCACTAAGCACAGGACTTGATGGGCCTGAGTAAAATCTTGGATTCTGATTTAAGATAGAAGAAAGGAGGGTACTTCCAGAACGTGGAAGCCCTCCCATAAAATAATATTTTTTATTCATATAATATAGAATTCAATTTTACATGATAACTCTTAGAACTATTATAGCACTATGCCTGTGATTCTGTCCATGATATCCTAGAGGATACTTCTAATGGTGAGTCAGCGTTAATAGATGCAGTATCAACAGGTACAATAGCGATAGTTAATAAGTCAGGCCCGTTTGGATACGTTCCATCTCCACCTAATATAGAGTTACCTAAGTCAGTAATCTGTGATAGGTCGAAGTCAGATGTTGCAGGAAGTCTTCTACCACCACTTGCTTCAGCACCACCAGATGCTCTCAAGGAGTAGATGACTGATCCACCAACGATCTTATCACCAGCAGAGTGTTGAACCAGTTCTGATAATGATGGAGATGCAACATCACTAAATGTTCTGTTACTACTTGCACCATTCAAGATTAGGTCAACAGTACAGTCATGAGTCAACGTAATACCCAAAGACTTCATCTGTAATTGCATTCTGTTAACAATTTCTCTTGCTCCTAAGGCACCTGTGAGGTTGTTATCAACAGATGGTGCAAGACGGATACTTACAAGTGGAATCTTGTTAACTAGTTCATCATCAGCAGCACCAGATGCAGGAGCACCAACGTTAACTGCAGTTCCGCTTGCAACATATGGATATGTACCAGGTGTCTGCCAGCGATAGTATGATCCTACGTATATGTAAACGTTGAAGTTACCACCATTAAAGTCAGTGTAATCTATAATGTGTGGATAAGGTGTTGCATTTGTACCATTCAATGCTAAGTCTGCGGTATAAAGTGCAGCACCAGAACTAAACTTACCCTGATCACTTTGGTTGAATGGAATTCTTACATAGTAATCTCTATAGTAACCACCTCTATATGTTAGAGCAGAGTTACCGTTTGTAGTAACAGCGTTAGAGTCACCGTTTGTAAACACTAGTGTCTTAGATGGAGCAGTAAATAAGTACGCTTTATCATCGTCAAACTTACCATCCATAATGATTGAAGTACCCCAGTGGAACAGTGATGGAACATAAGTTGGAATTCCTTCGTTCTCAATCTCATATCTACCAGCAATGTTACCAGTTCTCATGTATGCTTCTTCCAGTCTGTTGTTGTGACGGAATTCATGCATGTACTTAACGTGACCATAGGTATCTTTAAATCCAAATCTAATCTTACCAGCACCGTACCAAGAGTAATCAAGGTAGCACATCTGAATCTTAGTTAGATCTAATAAGAATCCTGAAGGCCCTGTACCATCTGCCTTATCAATATTCCATTCAGTTTGTTGAATTCTAACATCAATTGTCTTCGTGATAATAATATCAGCAGCATCAACACCTTGATATGATGGTTGCATATGAAGTGTAGTCTTATCTGGAATATGAGTAACTCTATGACTCTGACCTCTGATTACAATCTTATCACCAACAACTAGTTGACCTGTGAAGTTAGTATCAGTACCATTCATAATGTTACTTCCTTTAGTAACAGCACCAGTACCAGGTAACTGTTGAACTGAGGATCTTCTTACTGCCCATAAGGTTTCACCATCAAATTCGAAGAACATTCCGTTCTGATAATCAAATAGTCCACAACGAACCTTACTATTTTGCCATGAGTCAATATTATATTCAATAATACCATTTGGAACACTAGTTGTAGTAGCATCAGTTATGTAGTATCTAAAGGTAAAGTCTGTAGATGCTCTAACTTGGAAAGTTCCGTTGTATGCTTGATCTTCAGATCCCTTAATTGTTACTTTATTAACTCTGGTTATACCATGAGGATATTTGGTAGTTACTTTAGCGATTGTTGTTGCTGAACCAACTGCCTCAATGTTTATAAGTCCACCCATAGGAGCAGAGTTTTCACTTTGATAGTAGTAAGTTCCGATACCTAATCCATCTGTCTGTAATGTAATTGTACCAGAATCAGTACCATTACCAACAGCAGCAACAGAATTACCTACTCCAGTGCTTGGAGCAGTCTTAATCCAAAGAGGTTGGCCTGGTGCATTAACAGTAAAGGTGAGGTAATCTCCTTTAACGATATTGATTGGAGGGTTTTCACCAAAGATTTGTCCATCTCTAGCAGCACCAGAAACGTTCCAAGAGTTTCCTTCATTATTATTAAGATTAAATCTGTACACCTCACTAGGTAGTGCAGTGTTTCCACTACTTACGAGTGCTGTTGCTACTCTGGATGGGTTAAAGTTAATCGCTAATGAACACTGAATACCTTTACCTGACTGATAACGGAAATACTTACGTGTCTGTCTTACAATTGAACTATTTGGTGATGTACCAGCATCAATCTCAACTCCACCGTCAAATGGTCTGTGTAAGAAAGCACCATCTGGTCGAGTGTTAATCTTGGTTGTAACATAATATTGTGTGGTTGTAATACCAGATGTTGGTTGAGTTGTAACGGTTAAGTTAGTATCATCAATCACCGAGTCAACAATAAATTCTGTATATGTTGGTGGTGATATGGTTGTATCATTAACCTTAAAGGAGTCACCTGCCTTGAAGAATCTTCTGAATAGTGTGTCTGTTCCAGTGATTGTTGGGGAAACAGTTGAGATAGCAACAGTACCAACAGCAGATGAAATTCCTGCTACCGATGGAACCGTTAATGTAAAGTTACCAGCATCTGTTGTTCCAATACCAATTGGTGCTCCGTCTGGACTATCTGCTACCTGTATGTGATCTGGGCCACTTACAAGAGCATGGTAAGTAGAATCACCAGTTAATCCTGGTACCACTCCACTTCCATCAGTACCAAAGACAAACCTTTGGTTGTTCTGCATCTTATGGTTAGGAAGATTAATGTACATTACACTACTCAATTCCTCAACTGCAGTAGAAGTAAATCCAATTTCTCTCTTAGGAATTAATCCTGAGGAGAAGGATTGCATTTGAGTACCACCAGCACCAACAACATCAATACCATAGAAACCGTCAACACCACCTGTTGATTCTAATGTAGTGAATACCAATGGAGTCATACCTGGATTGGTAATATCATACTGAGTATCGTTAGGATCTCTCAATGCAAATCTAACAGAATTGAGTTGTTCAAATTGAACTACACCAGCAGTTAATTCTGTACTGGTCATACTAGCTGCAATACCTGTTGCAATGGTGTTTGCTATCTGAGCATGAGTAAGTGTACTACCTGAAGGGCCATACTTACTGTTAGTAGTGTTTCTATTAAGAGGCCATACCATATCAATAACATATCTCTGACCACCATAACAGTAATCTCTTGGTTGTAGACTATACCAAGGAGTATAGTAATGACTTCCATTAATATTATTATAGTAACCAGGCCAGTTGCTATTATCAATAACCAAAGCCATCTGGATGTAATCATTATAGTTACTACCATATGTGTACTTCGCTACGTAGTTATATCTCCAACCATTACCAATTGATGTATCATAATTGGTATAGTTAGCATTTTGGTTAGAGTTAACTTGACCATAAGTACCCTGACAGTAACTCCAATAACTAGACCAGTCCCATCTAGCTCTGTTAACAGGTAATCCATTAACAGTCAAACCAATATTGCTTAGATCAGGGAATTGTTTAATACTATACCAGTAATTTGTATATGTATTATTGGTATATGGTGTCTCAATCATATCAAATCCCAAACCAGCAAGACCTGTTGTTGAGAATAAATCTTGTCTGGTACCAGTTCCAAACTTTGGTTTACTACTCAAATTTCCACTGTAGTAACTATTTGTAGATCCAGAAGTATTCATCAGATATATGTACATATTATATCTGTAGTGTGAGACATACTGATAACCACCATCTACATTACTATTCCAACTTTGGAATGGTGCATATCCATTATTATTACTACTATCATAAAGCATTCTGATAGCATCACCACCAGTTTGACCTCTAACAACATCCATCTTGGCCTTCACTGATTCATGAACAACATCAATAGTTTCAACAGTTGGTACAACAGGGCCAGATAGTGAAGTAGGAATAGAACCACCAACACCAACACCAATAGTTCCCATTTGTCTGTTGGTTATTCTTGAGTCATTAATGTAGAAAGAGTTCTTAAGTGGGTTATTACCCTCACCAGCAAATGTGTAACTTCCTGAAGCACTGCTTAATCTTAATGCAGTATTAATTTTGAATCTATCATCACCAACAACAGTAATACTATGAGTTGTTCCAGAACCAATGTATCCAAATTCAGGTGTTGTATTATAAGTAGTACCAGCATCAGTTCTATACCTAATAGATGCACCAGAACCTACAGTAACAGTCAAACTACTTTGATCTTCTAAACCATGGTTAGCAAAGAAGAATGAATCTGCTTCACCATCATCTGTTAGATACATCCAGAACCATCTACCACCACTACTGTAGTTTCCACCATACTGGTTGCTGTAACTACTTCTATAGTCATGTGCCTGATAGACAATTGCTCTACCATAAGTAGCATATACTTGGTTCTCAGTACCATCTCCTGTAGTAGAATATTGATCCCATCTCTGCCAGTCTTCTGTGAATTCATATCCATCAGGTACAGTTCCACCTTTATTGAAGGTAAAGTTTGAGTTAGAACGTGTAGAATAAATAGGATCTTTAAATGAGTTATAATTAAGTTCTGTAGATGTCTTCTTATCCATCATCATAATATAACCAGGACGTTGGCCACCAATACCGACCCATCTACCGCTATTATAACCTATGCTGTAGTTGGTTAAATCCCAACCAGAACCACTACCAAAGTAATATCTTCTACTGTATATTCTAGTTTGATATCCAGAATAACTATAGACCCTACCCATTTCATAACATAACATCAAGGCATGGTATCCATAAGAAGAGGTACCTGCACTTGTTATATTAATTTCTGCGTTATTATTAAACTGTCCGTTTGTAGTTTCACATAAGGTAACAGCATTTGGATTAGAAGAATCTTTAATGTAATAAATTTGGAATCTTTGTAGTCCACCAACTGCTGCGTCTCCTGCAGGAGGAGAATAAAGAACAGCATCACCCTGTCTTAATCTATGATTTGGCCATGAAATTGCATTATTAGCAGTATCAACATCACCAGTCTTAAATTTCCTAGTATAAGTAGATCTCTTTACTCTTGTTTCTGTCTGTGAAATATCTGGGTTAAAGTTTACAGTTGCTGTGTTTGAGAAATCAACATAAGGTCTACCATCAGGAGCAATATCAGTTGCAGTCTCTTCTATTGTATATTTTAGAGATCCAATAGTATTAGTAAAGTATAAACTAGAACCTGCAACAAATCCATGAACATAATTGGTGAATAATTTTAGTGTGGATGGTTCAGCACCATCTGTTTCAATTCCAATCTCTTCGTTATATTGAATTTCAGATCCATTATAGAACTGACCTGGTGTAATAACAGTATAACTACCATCAATTCTTCCTGTTTTTTCTTGTTTTTTTGTTGCTCTATAAACGAATGAGTTATCAGAAGGAACTGCTGTTATAAGATACTTTCCTTCTGCTGTTCTAGAAGAAAGACCTTGAACATCAATAGGTGCACCAACCACTAATCCATGATCAGCAATAGTATTTACAGTGACGTTTGTACTATCTTGGAAAGTTTCAACAGAAGTAACGTCTGCAATAGAGTAGTCTGATGAATTAGAATAGAATGATGGAACCTGATTTACAAGCTCTATAGTCTCCCACTTTGTTGGTTGTAGTCCATACTCAAAGTCGGTATCAATTAAGTTTTGTGGATTAGAAACTCTTAATTTACTTACAGGGTCAATAAAAGTTTCTGAAAATTCTATCTCTGAATGTTGTTTATCTACAAAGATCTGTAGTTCATCACGGTAATCCATATCGGATGTATCCGCAAGCAACGTCATTGTAGTTGTATCAAGTACACTATTATAATATGTTGATCCAGATAAAGTCTTATCAGAGAAGTTATATATTATTTCGTTATCTGTTGACGCATCAGATACAAAACAAGTAAATGTATCAGCATCAACTTTAGTAATTACTATATTCTGGCCAAAAGTAGGGTCAGTTGTTCTTGGATATGATTTCTCTGCGTTGTTTCCGTCCTTCTCACAAGTAAAGATAAGTGAATCTTGACGGAATTGTATAGTATCACCATTAACTAGACCATGGCTAGTAGTTGTAGTCACAGTCATGATACCTGAAATAGGATCATAACTTGTACCTGATTCAGCAACTGTAAGGTTACCTCCGCTACCTCCACTTATAATATCAATCGCACCCGTAGTAGAAGCAAGGTCGTCTCTTACGAAAGTATGATTATAATCACCTGCTGTTCCTGTATTTGTAACTAACTGCCAAGTTCTAACAGGATAATTACCTTCAACAACTATCGTACCATTCAGACTAGTGCCTGGTGTGAAAGTATAGTTATAAATTAGATGTTTTGCCATTTCTTACAGATACCCCTGTCCTTGTTTTATTTATAGATGGATTAGCCACCCAGTGCTACAGCATAAACTATAACATTTGCTTCTTTTGCAAGACGTTGTGAGTCTTCAAAAATTTGATAGCATGAGACAATACCCACAGTTAGTTGTGACGTATTTGCAACACCTGCGACTGATTGTGCGTTGGTTGTACCAATACCAACTGAATTTAAGGTGAACGTACCACTTTGGTTACCCTGCCAAGTTGCTGCCTGACTAGTAATAGTAGCAATACCACCACTAAATTGAACGTCAACACCTGTATTGAAGTCAAGTGTAAGTGCAGTTCCAACTAATACACCACTATTTTCTACCGCTAGTCCAGTTCCAACTGCTGTTACATTAGACAGTAGGGAACCGTCACCACTGAAAATACCAGCGTTAACTCTATCTGCGTTTAGAACTCCCATATTCTCTGAATACCTTTGTCTATTTATACAATAGTGGTTAGATTTAACCAGTTTTTACTATTTATTGGTTTTAGAAACTGCATCATTCACGACTCTTTATATACTTCAACCACGGTGAAAATATTATCCTCACCAAAATCTAAATTAAAACCAAATCCATTATCAGTTACAGTAGTTTCTGATCTGTGTTGTATCTCAAAAGTTTTATTTTCAAGAATAGTTACAACACCAGCACCAAAAGATCTTGAGTTATCAGATTCTGAAGAACCAATAATGTCTGTAGTCAGGTCACTCATGTTTCTTAATCTAGTTTGATGACCATCTACATTATATACAGGTGCTGACCATTTAATTAAATATCTACCTGCACCTAATGTAAATTGATTATTAGAGAGAGATATAATATTATCTATATCTGTCTTTGTAATCAAATCTCTTGTTTCCCAAGAACCTCTAGTGAAAGTACCACTAGTAGTACCAGAATTTTTTTTATCCAATACTATTGCGTAACTTTCCCATTTAAAGCTACCTGTATTAGGTAATTTCAATATCTTACATGATGCTTGATCTTGGGCCTGCAATTTTGTGAACCCAGAGATGTCTCCCTTAAGAACTAAAGTACTCATAATCTATTTCAATTGTTTTATTATTTATTCAGGTATTCCAATGATAGTAAATGTAGACCCAGGCCCAATAGTAAGACAAGCACCAGTTCCGATAGTGTATGGGCCAAATACACCTCCATTTACTGGGCCACCTTCTTTAGGGAAGGTTTCACTAGTACGCAATTCAACTTCATTCTGGAAGAACGTTCTTGTTGCTACCGTTCCAGCAACATCAAGAGCAGTTCTTGGTCTATCACTTCCGATACCGAGGTTGTAGTTCTCAATACCAGTGATCCAGTTTGTATTACCAACACCAATTGCTAGTTGATGATCCTGAACAGAAGATGCAAGTGATACATTGCAACCAATAACAACGTTACCACTAGCACTAGTAACAGCAGAACCAGTATTATGGCCTAAGAATACGTTACCTGTTCCTTGGTTACAACGACCTGCATTGCAACCAATCATTACATTATTATCACCAGCGTCACCACATCTACCAGCATCCATACCGATGATAACGTTTCGACTACCAAAGACTTGTCCTCTACCAGCATTTCGGCCTAAGAGAATGTTATCATTGGCCATCATTTCATAACCAGCACACCTACCTATTGCAATGTTATCGCAACCTTGATAAGCGTTACTACCTGCTCTTTCTAGTGCATAGAAGTTATGAATACCTGTAGTTAAACAGAATCCAACTTCTTTACCAAACAATACGTTACCATAGCCAGTAGTATTGCATTTACCTGCATAAGAGCCTAGGAAAATATTATAATCACCACCTTCGTTACCAAAACCTGCACCCCTACCTACAAATATATTCTCAGCACCAGAATCAGTTGCTTGACCAGCATTGCAACCAAGCATGACGTTGTAGCAAGCATTAGTACCATCTAAACATCTACCAGCTCTAGTACCAGCATATAAGTTTTGATCATCATCAGGAGACCAAGCAGCAGTTCCACCACCACCAGAAATAGTAATAGTTTTAGTTGCACCAGTACCAGATGCAACAACACCAGCACCTTCAAAGTTAAGAGTGGTTGCTTGTGTTGCTAATGGAGTACCTTCATCCTGAACATTAAGACCACCTGCAACACCTTGTAGTTTTGAACCATCACCATAGTAAGTTACGATTCCTGAATTAATAGTTGAAATACCTGTAACTATACCAGCAAGTTCAATACCCTCTAGAGTAGTTCTAAGTCTTACATTATCTTGATGTTTAGCAGTAACAGTACCAAAACCAGTAACTTCAAAACTATTAACTAAATTACCTGAACCATTTATCCAAGTTTCAACTTCTACAAGACCAGCAGTACCACCACTAGTATTAGCTGCAATAATTGTTCTGTTATCAGCTGAGGTTTGTAATCTAATACCATCAGATCTTGCTTCTATACTTCCTTTGGTAGTACCACTCTGTTGGAATAATGCTGCAGGATTTGATGATGTAGAATTAATAGTCAGAACATTCGATAAACCAGTAAAGGTAGCAATACCAGAAGCAACGTTACCACCTACCATTAATTGGTTAGTTTGGAATGTTCCATCAGTTTTTGCAGTTGAAAGTCCAGCAAGAGTTAAGTTAAATTGATTATCACCAGTAAGCCAATGAGTGGCACCCATACCAATTGCTAATTGTGTATCTGCATCCTGAGGTACATGTACGTTACATCCAATTGATATATTTTTATTACCCGTACTATGATTACTTCCCGCATTATAACCAAGTGCAATATTAAAATCACCAGTGCTGTTTACCTTACCTGCATAACCTCCTACAAAAACGTTACCATCAGTACTACCTTGTAAGTTACATCCTGCTTCACGACCAAGTGCTACGTTATAAGAACCAGTAAGAGTAAGTCCACCAGAATTTTGACCACCCGACTGTCTTCCCAAGAATATATTATTATTACCGCTAGTAATGTTAATACCAGCCAAACAACCAATTGCAATATTATGATCACTGGAAATAGCCTGACTACCCATTGCTGAACGGCCGATTGCAACGTTCTCATTTCCATTGGCTATGCAGATACCTGCATCTCTACCTATCAAAACATTACAACTACCATTTTGTGCTAGTGCACCTGCTCTCATTCCAATAGCAATATTACTATTACCTTGGTTCTGACCTGGTATTGAAGAACCTAGTAATGCAAATGGGCCTAGTGCAACGTTTTCACTACCACCCTGTTTACATCTACCAGCAGCAGTTCCTGCATAAACGTTATCTTCACCAATGAAACCCCATTCACCAGTGAGTGATCCTAAGAAAACATTATTGCTAGCTGCGGTTGCTTTTGTACCTGAACATCTACCTATAAAGATATTCTCATCACCTTCATTTAATGCGTAACCTGCACTTTGACCTATACCAATATTGAAACAGGTATCTGCGTCTCTATTATATCCTGCACAAGTTCCTGCAAATAAATTTTCTTGTACGTCTGCAGTCCATAATCCTTGACTGGTTATAGTAACAGCAGCACCAGAAATAGCAGAGACAGATAAGTTTGTAGAAAAGTTTATTGTTCCAGCAGTACCAATCAAAGAATCATTATCTCTAATTTGAATACCTTGTCCACTAGCAACAAGACCAGTTAAATTAGAACCATCACCATAGTAAGCAAAGGCAGATACAATACCAACCGATAACTTAGCAGTAACTCCAGCACCAACAGGAGCATCTGGATCATTTGTTCCAATACCAACATTCCAGTTAGCATTACCGTAGATCCAATTATTATCAGCAATACCAATTGCTAATTGCTTATCTTCATTTGGAAGTGGAACTTGAGCTCCACAACCAATAACAATATTACAACATCCAGAGACTAAATTTCTACCAGCATAAGATCCCAAGAAGGTATTGCCTTGAGCCTGAGACAGACATCCTGCCTGATTACCAAGTGCTACGTTATTATTGCCTGTTGCGAGTGATCTAAGTGATTGCTTACCAACTGCCACATTATTATGGCCACTTTGATTCTGACATCCTGCAAAGTAACCTATGTGGATATTAGCTATACCTGCATCAACGTTTACACCTGCTTCTCTACCTAAGAAAACGTTATCATCACCCTGAGAAGAACTATTTCCTATCTTACAACCAGCATGATATCCAATAGCAACATTATAACAATTATCAGAACCAGAACATTTACCAGCATCAGTACCAGCATATAAGTTCTCTTGTGCATCAGGATCAAATTCTGCTGTGATACCAGTTAATCCTGCACCACTACCATGGAATGATTTTGCTGTTACAATACCTAGAGTTGCATTACCATTCGATTCTATTGTTGCACCAGTTCCAACTTTTAGATCAGTGAATGTTGTAATACCTGAAGCATTAATTTGATTAACTTCGAAACCAGTAGCATGTAAATTTTGAGTATGATATTGAATACCTTGTGAATGTCCAAGAGTTAATGCTGCTCCAACATTAATAATATTATTACTACCATCTAACTTAAGTGATGCACTACCAAAAGTAGCAATACCAGTAACATGAAGGTCTGCTCTAATGGTTGATTGATAGTTTGTATTGAGAACATTATTAGGGAAACTAATAGCATTTCCCATGTAACCATGGTTATAGCACTGGTAGTGAAGCACCAAAGGTGTCTCATCACTTACTGTAATTTCTGTATATCTAACTGATGCTGAATTATAATTGGAACTAAAATCTGTAGAGTTTGTTCGTGCACCATCAGCATAATAACTTACACCTTGTGTGTATTCTGTATTCTTATCAGCTGTAAGATAAAATATTAAAGGATGATTATCATTACTACTATCAGACTGTTCAAATCTATATGTTCTACCTGGTGTTAGAGTTAGGTATGGTGCTTCAGCACCATCTATTTCATATCCTTTAGTACTAGAACCTCCACCACTAGGATATCTGTGCTTTGCAGTTTTATCAATTGTTATAACTGTAAGCGTAGTGGATCCTTCACCTTCTGCACTTAAAACTTGGTAACCACCAATATCTTTATGAACATTTAATGAAGCTGTATAAGTTGTAGTTCCTATACCTACCTTAAAAGTATCATTACCAGTAATCCAAGTGGTAGCACCAGCACCAATTGCTAATTGTGTATCACCAGTTAGTGAAGGAAGTTGAACTGCCTTACCAATAGCAACATTATTTGAACCAGAAGTAGAAGAACAAGCTGCATCAAAGCCAAGAAATGTATTAAAATCTCCTGATGCATTATTAAATCCTGCTCTAGCACCAAAGATTGCATTGCAACCACCTTCACTACATTTACCTGCTAAAGCACCAACAATAGTAGTACATCCATCAGTACCACCACATGAACCAGCATAACAACCTATGAATACGTTAGCTATACCACTAGTCTTATGACGACCTGCATTCATACCGATGGCAACACCACCGTTACCACTCATACAGAATCCTGCAGCAGATCCTAAGAAGACTTGATTACTACCGTTACCACATTTTCCTGCTTCATCACCAATAGCAATATTACAACTACCTGATGTAAATGTATTTTTGGCTGCATAATAACCAAGAAATATATTTCTATCTCCTGAATTTACAGCAGCACCAGCTTTACATCCTATGAAAAGGTTACTACAAGTATCATTATCTCTCGCTACACCAGCACCTACACCAGCAACTAAGTTACCTTGTGCATCTTGATTCCAAGTATCTGTACCACCTAAACCAATATTGATTAACTCACTACCATCACCGTATACTTTATGAAAAGTACCAACACCAGCAGCCACTACTGCAGTATTAGATGCTGTTACTTTTGCTGTAGGGTCTGTCGTTCCTATTCCGACATTACCCGCATTTATAATCTGCCTACTATCATCTATAATAGTAGAACCCGATAACTTAATGGCCATCTACCGTCCTCGTATACACTGGGTAGTATTTGTTATTAATATTTAGACAATCACTCTAATTTAGAAATTCTTTCGTTCAGTTTATCTATCTGAATTTGCTGTTCCTTTACCGCCTCAATTAATAATCCAATCAAACCATTATAATTAACTGTCTTTGGATCAGTACCACGAACAAGTTCTGGTAGTACTGTTTCAACTTGGTCAGCAATAACACCAAGTGCAGCTCTATCATCTTCTTTCCAATTAAATGATACACCTTCAATCCTTACAACCTTAGAAATTGGATCTTCAATTGCTTGAATATTTTTCTTATATCTTATATCAGATGTTGAATCAAAATCTATAGCAGTTGCAATACCTGTTAGTAGAAAGTCTCCAATCACATGGAGCTTAGATGTTGGTGTAGCGGTTCCTATACCTACATCAAAATTACTATCACCATTGATCCAAGTATTAGAACCAGAACCAATCGCTAATTGATCACTACCAGTTGCACTAGGCACTTGAACATTGCATCCAATAGTTACATTTCTACTACCACTCGTAATATCATCGCCAGCTGCAAAGCCAAGGCCAATATTATAACTACCATGAGTTACTTTCAGTGCATCACCACCTAGAGCAACGTTACCACCTCCACTAAGAGCATCATATCCCGCACAACATCCAATAAAGACATTACTATTTGCACTAGTCTGGCAGAATCCTGCTTTTTGGCCAATCAAAACATTGGTACTACCACTATTAATACAGTGACCAGATTCAGAACCAATGATAATATTGTCTGTACCAGACTCACTCATCCAACCTGATTTCCAACCTATAGTAACATTACGATTACCAGCATTACAAAATCCTGCACAATGTCCAATAGCAACATTTAATAAATTATTTGAACCATCACTGTTTGATTTACATCCAGCATAAGCACCAATGAATACATTACATTGGCCCGTGGTATTAGAAAACCCTGCTTTTTGGCCAATGGCTATATTTTTATTTGCACTATCATTATTAGTTCCAGCATTAGAACCAAAGAAAATATTATATGAACCAATATTGTTGTTATAACCTGCACTTTGGCCAATGGCTACGTTTTGTTCACCACCAGTAGCAGCAAATCCTGTTCTGTTTCCAATGTAAACATTACAAGCACCACCCTGATTACATTTACCAGTTTCATGGCCAAGATATACATTATATGAACCAGCAGTAGTACAACATCCTGTACCACAACCCATGAAAATATTATGGGATACAGAACCAGATTTTGCACCAGAACATTTTCCTAAAAATATATTATGATTTCCTGAATTAATTCCGTAACCAGCTTGAGAACCTATTGAAATATTCTCAGAACCTTCTCCCATTGCTTCACCTAGATGTGCTTCATTACCAATTGCAACGTTGCAACCACCATATGAATTATATAAAGTACGTTGTCCGATAGCAACACTAGCTTCACCTGACCCACGACTCTGGCCAGCATAGGATCCTATAAACACATTGTCTGTACCAGCAGCACCAACATCAGAACCAGCATAAAAACCAAGTATAATATTTTTATCTCCAGCCTGTAAATTTTCAGACGCACTCTTTCCTAATACAATATTAAAGTCACCAGTTAAACATTGGCCAGAACACATTCCTAATGATACATTATAACTTCCTGTTGCTTCAGTTCCTGCACAGGATCCTATAATAACATTTTGTTGAGCATCATCAAGAAGACAACCTGCTTTTGATCCAAGTAAAATATTTCTATTACCACTCGTTAATTTTCTTCCAGCACTCTCACCAAAAATTACGTTGTAGCCCATAGTAGTACCACAACATGCTGCAAAATATCCTGCTACAACATTCCAATTACCACTTATTGAACTACCATAAGCTGCGACTGCAGGATTTGTTATCTGATAATCACTAAGATAATTAGATTTACCATCATGACCCCATGGTGCCTTATATATCTGACTACCATTTCCGTGAATAGTATAACCCAGTCCTACATACAAATCATTTGTAGTTGTTGTTAATCCAATATGAGTTGTTATACCACCGACATATAAGTTGGTACTAATTGCTACGGTACCAGCCTTCAAACTCAAGTCACCAGGACTTTCAATAGTTGGAGTACCACTACCAATTATATTCAGTTGTTTTACACCAAATGCTTTATCTGCCATGGGATTTATTACCGTTTAGTTATTTATGTTAAATGATTGAGAAGTTACCACCGAATGATATATTGCTACCAGTAACTGATACTTTTGCATCCGAATCTTCTGATGAGGGTACTGGTGGTGGTGTATCATATATGATTTTCAATTGTGCTCCCTGCAAATTATAATAATCACCCCAATTAGTAGTATCAGTTGCTGTAGTTGCTTCAGTTCCTTTATAGAACCATGCATCTGACGTATTCTCAACATCAGATGCTAACCAATTTTTAACATCAGCATATGTCCAAGTTCTGTTATTCTCTAACTTAGTAGCAATCAATCCTGCAGCTATAGGACATGCAGAACTAGTTCCGTTAAAGTTTTTATCTTCTGATTCAACAGCTTGTGTTGTTCCAATATCATAGTATGCATCATATCTATTGAACCTTGGACTGGAATTATCATCTGATGCAGATAGTGTTTGATCTGCAGCAGCAAAACAATCAACACTATTACCCATGTTACTGTAGGATGCCTTTCGTTCTAATCCTTCAGCAGTATGATCATCATCTAAAGCACCAATAGATATTGTTTTATAAGTATATGGAGTAGTGCTTCTATCAACACCTATCTGTGCTGGAAACCCTCGTCGATTCAAACTATTATAAGTGGGTGTGAAATTCATTAATGAATATATGCTATTAGTTGTTGCATTTGCATAGTTTACACTTGAACCTGATGCATAATAATTATTAAAATCTGCATGATTACTTTGAACTTGCTTCTGATTATTATTACCAGATGAACATACAAAGATAACACCTGCCTCTATCATCTCATCACCAGCAGTAATTGCTGCATGACCATCAACATATTCTGGTGATCTTCTATTTAATCCATCACCCGTAAAATAATTCATAAATGCAGGAAGACTACTATAACTTGTTCCAGTTCCTCCAGTTACACCTTGTCTGAAATAATAATACCCAGAGGTTGTAGGTGATTGTCTCAATCCCCAACTGTTACTTGATACAGTTGGATTCTTATTTCCATACTCTGGATTTACTGGTTTGTTCTGATGAAATATTTTTTGTAAATCAAAACCTGCTTCAAGTCCTACACTATTAGTTCCATAAAGATTTAAGAACCATTTGTTTGCATTATAAGCCCAACCATATTGTCTTCCATATGCTTGTGATGCACAAGGAGTTCCATGATTTCCAGAACCAGTATGATATGCAGTATAACTTCCATTACTATTTGCTCTAGTATATGCAGCAGGAACTGATACAGTACCTGCACTTGAAAATGCAGCAGATCTATTTGATGAATTAGACCACCAAGATCTTGCAACAGATTCAACTGGAACTTTTGTTCCATCCCAACGAGTCATTAATCTATTTCCTGCATCTGCTTCAAACCATTCCTTATCAATATAATAAGGAGCATCTAAAACTAAATCTAACAATTCACATATTCCAGTTGTAGATGAAGTAGCAAAACCAGACTTCAAAACATTCGTTCCAACATAGTTAGCTGGTGCAGCAGTGGTCGCAGCAGTTGAATTATCTGATTGTTTAATATCTGTTATACCACTTGGATTCATAAATTCAATATGTCCAAACCACATATCTTCATCACACACAATTAAATCAATACCTTTTCCTGTTGCATATTGAGGGATCTTACTATCAAGTATAGTCGAATCAGAGACTACTTCCTGAACATTTTGTGATGGGAATTGTCTGCCCTCTCCCCAAACTATTCTCACAGCACCACCGCCACCAATACTACCACCACCGCCAGCTCCAGCTCCATAATCAGCACCATCGCTACCAGTTGATCCACCATCTTCTCCACCAGATCCACCACGACCACCCCATGTACTACTACTAGTACTGGTACCTGCAGCACCACTTACTCCTTGACCATATATTCCTACTCCTCCACCAGTACCAGAAGAGGATTCAACAGCACTTTGAACGGCCCAGCCGCCACCACCTGCACCACCAGTACCAGCACTTACTTGAATAGGATGTGTTGGAACATTGGTACCACCATTTCCACCAGTACCAGCATATCCACCAGCTCCACCGCCACCACCATAATATCCTGCATAACTACCACTATAATATCCTCCTAGACCACCACTTCCACCACCATCTCCAGCTAACATTTCTCCACCTGGTGGATTCTGAGGTGTTGAATTATAATGTCCGTAACCTCCACTTGCTGCAACTATAGAAGTACTAATGAAAAATGATGTTCCACCATTTGCACCATCAGGAGCTGCTCCACCTCTAGTACCTCCAGACCCAACTTGAACCACATAAGATTGGCCAGGTGTTACAGAAATATTATTTTTCCAAGCTAATCCTCCACCTGCACCACCAGAACTCCAACCTGTACCATCACCAGCACCACCACCTCCAACACAAACAACACTTACAGTTGCTATTCCTGCAGGAGCAGTCCAACTATAAGTTCCAGCAGATGTGAATGAAGAAGACAATCCTGCTCTCCAAGGATCTTTCTTTTCTGTATGTCTTAATAAATTATAACATCCTCTATTGAGTAATGTAGCATCTGGTGAACTTGGTAAATAATCTGACTGATTAGTAGAGGTATCTCTTTTATGTTTTGTTGTAGAAGAATATCTAAAAGTTCTACCATCCATTTTAATATCATCAGGATTTGATGCATATGTTCCTGGATATTTTGCAGTATTAATATGTACGTATCTTACTAGTTCATGATTTTTAAGTGCAGCTACTTCTGTATCTGTTAATAGATATACAGCTCTAGTCTCACTTTGACGACAATCATTAGGACAATCTACATGATCATTAGGAATGTTATCTTCTAGAGTACCATCCTCAAGAAGCAGTGAATGTATTATTTCCCAATCATCTTTTGAATAACATCCTACCCAATATTCTTTCTTTACATCTGATCCTGATGGTTCTTTTTCTAATGTGTTTTTATGTGTTTCAAAGGCCGCTTTTCGCTGATTATATTCTTCTTCAGTCATTAGGTTTGAACCTCCCTTCTCCATCTAAATGTAGTCACTCCACTGATACCAGTTTCAGGTGTAGCAGTGATGTTAACATTACCACCTACAACTGTTGCACCAATAGAAACAAGTAATTCAGAATCATACATGACTCCATACTCATTTGAATATGCAACAGAATTATCCTGCATAACTAATGCTTTCTGTGCTTGTATTCCATTAGCATGTACAAAGTGTAAAGTGTATTCTGCAATTTGATAATCATGAGTTGAGAATGCAAAAGTATCTATAGTATAAGGAACACCAGGAGTTGCACTAAATGATCCTGATGATGATGAGAATACAGTTGAGAAGCCAGGGATAGATCCTTTAAATATACCGTAGTATTCAAGTGCAGTAACAATACCCGCAGAAGTTACTGATGAATTTGCTGCATTAGCAGAGTCTGTTGGTACAGCAGTTCCAATACCTAGATTACCTGATGCATCTATACGAAGTTTCTCAGCTCCATTCGTATGAAGAGTTAATATATTATTTGAAGGTGAATGAACTGATGCTCCCGTTCCAACCAGTAATGTATCAGAAGTTAGTACATCAGTACCATTAATCTCATAGTGTTTTCCTGATGCTAGGTTCCAGTTCTCACTAGTCATCAATGCATTGGTTGCATTATTCCAAGTAATAAACTTTCTAATATTAGTAGAACCAATACCAATACCTGCACCATCAAGAAGTGCATTAGTACCTGCAGTTGTTGCAATACCAATTTGGAAATCACCAAGTTCTATCTTATCTACATCAACAATAAATTCTGTACCTTCTACATATAAATCACCTCTAATGAAAACGTTACCACTAGTAGCACCAATACCATATGGATGTGGATCTATTATTATATTATCTGGGCCTTCAATGTATGCTGTACTACCAACACCAACAACAGAAATTCCTATTCCAGTAGTTCTAAGTCGTTCTGCATTCTCATGGTATAATTCAACAGCTCCTGCTTGGAATGCTGCAAATAATTTAGATTCATCTGCATTAGATAATCTTAAATTATTTGATCTAAGTTTTAAATTACCAGTTCCAGTATCATCTATGAAAGAATGGCTACCACTATGATAGATTTGTAAATCTTGGCCATCACCAAATGATGCTTTTGAACCATCATAAAACTTTAATTCATTAGCAGACTTATCCCAGAAAGCAGATGTAATACCAGCAGCATTACCAATAAACTCTACATCATCATTGAAGGTAGAGATACCAGTAACATTTAAGGTGTCAGTCTCAACATGTCCTGTTACATCAATACCATAATCTCTAGTAGTTAATTTTGTCGAATTACCATACTTAAGTTTTACAAACCCACCAGCACGAGCATCAGCTTCAATTAACTGACCAGAAGTTGTTTGCAAATAAAATAGGTCTGTTTCCCAAAATGTAGTACCCATACCAAATGTAAGGGTAACTTCACTTTTTATTCCAACAAAACCACTTGGTGCAGTAGATTTGAATTGAAGTGAATTTCTTGTATGAATTTTAGAAGATTGCCCTATGGCAGTATCATCATAGATTTTAAAATCATTGTTATAACCAAAGTAAGCAGTAGTTCCAAATCCAACTGTCCCACCTGCTCCTACAAAAACATCATCTTCAAAATATACCTTATTATAAAAAGTAGATATACCAGCAAAGGTTGAGACACCAGATATATTTAAACTATCTAAAGTATTAATTGTAGCGATACCAGTTACATTTAACTGATCAGAAAAAATAGTATAAGCAGTAACAATACCAGCAGCTAACTTCTGTGTATTTCCTATAGCAACAGATGCGACTGAAGGATTTGTAATACCAATACCAATACTATAATTTGAATCTCCGTGTATCCACTGGTGGTTATAGTGTCCAATAACTAAAGTATTCGATGGATTGAGGCAAGCACCCATCGCACAAGTACCTAGGAAAATATTATCACTACCATCTCCATTATTATACCCTGCAAGATTTCCAAGTACAATATTATTATTTCCAGTCTGATTACCCATTCCAGCTCTTCGGCCGATCATGACATTACATCCACCAGTGGAAGTGAAACCACCAGCCTGATCACCAAACATAATATTGTGAGAGCCTGAGGTCAAATTGTAACCTGCAGTATCACCGACTGCGAAGTTTTCATCCCCACTAATACCAGATTTACCTAATGCATTATCACCAATTACGACGTTTTTAGAACCATCTAAAATACCAGCACCTGCATTCTCTCCTATTAAAACATTCTTCTGAGCACCACCAAATATAGATTTACCTGCACAATTACCAATGCTTATGTTTGCATACTTATAATCACTAACTATTCCCGTATTTCCAGTAAATGTATCACCTATCGCTATGTTAGCTTGGCGATCAAAAGTTCCATTACCAGTTCCAGCATCAGAACCTGAGTATATCTGAGCATAGATCTGATATGCAGTTACAATACCAGAACTAACAACTGAAGTATTAGCAGGATTAGCCTTCTTAAGTGGGTTGGTAGTTCCCACACCAACGTTTCCAGTAACTTGTAAGGATGGTTTACCCTCACTATAACTGGACAAACCAACTTTAAGTTCTTTAGTCTTACCGCTAACGTATTTTATGGCCATTTTAGTTAAGTGTCTCTAATATGCTTCCTAAAAATTTAAGATCAGTTGCATTGCTTCCAGAGATTTTAAGAATATCACCCTGCTCAAGAACAAGTTTACCTGGTAAAAGATTAGCAGTATCGCTTGCTTCAATAGGTAAGTCTTTTAAAATTTCTGTTGTAACTGCCGTTCCAGCGACAGATCTTTCATGAGAAAAGGAAACTGTATGTGTTTCAGATCCAATATTTGCTGTTTGTGCTAACAAAACAACACCAGTATACCCAACGGGTGCAGTATAAATCCCAACCTGCGACGTTGGTACAACATATGGTATTGTTTGAAAGACGTTTAATGCTAATGCCATTTTCTTAATCTCCTCCTAATGCTAGTATAAATGGTGTCATCGTTGAAAATAAACTCTTTGAATAAAAGGTTCCTGATATGGTTCCAGTTTGTTGGTTAATAATAACACCATCACCAATTCGGAAATTACCTGTCTGATCGGTGCTTGTAAATATAGTCAATCCACCATTCGCATCTTCAACCTCATTGTCCTGTATAGGAACAGCACCCTTAGAAGGTAATGAGGTAACTGGATCAACTCCAGTTCCAATGTATTCAAATGAATGACTTGATGCTAAGATTCTACTCTGTTTATAGAATGGAACTGTAGTTCCTACTCCAACTGCGAAAGGAACATTGTCCGAAACAGTTATAGTGGAGATACCACCAGATATTTCAGTTGATTTTGTAATAGCGTAGTAAGTTGGTTTTAGTTCTAGTGTAGCTGTTGCAGTATTTATTCCTGACTGTGGTGATGATAGAACAATATTTGGTACTGAGGTATAACCTCTTCCACTAGAAACTATATCAATTTCATCAACCTTACCATTCTTTATTGAGGCAACAGCAGTGGCTTTTATACCCCATGGTTCAGAAGGAGGATCAATAGTTATTTCGGGTGCTCTTATATATCCAGTTCCAGCAGATCCAACTTTTATTTTACCTACAGTATTATATAAAGCATCAAAGTAAACTACTTGACCATCGAATGGTCTTATAACATCTACCTGTGCAGCTCCACCTGAAACATATTGATGTGGGAAACGATTAGGCCCAACGTGAACTACAAAAGTATTAATACCAACAACCTCATTCACCTCAAAGACATATCCATTTACACCACTTGGGAATACATCAAGAGTAGATACTCCAACATTAATTGTTATACTATCTGCAGTGGTAGCACCTACACCCATCTGTCTATAGTATGCTGGATCAGTAACTCTAGGATATGGATGGTTAGTTGCATGATCATCTTTAGAACATGTAAATACTATACCCTCAGTCTTAATACCAACAGTACTTTCTGCAACCTTAATACCCTGACTGACTGCTGAAACAAATGTATGAGTAAAATCTCCTGCAGTTGAAATACCAACATTACATGTAAAAGTATTTGCATCTACTCTGGTTACAGGTAACCACTGATTATAAGTAGGATCTGTTACTCTTGGGTATGCATGATTAGTAGCATGATCATCTTTAGAACATGAGAATGTTAAAGACTCATGATCAAATCTAACATAATCTCCAGTCACTAAAGCATGTGATGGATTAGTAGTATTAATTGTAAGAACTCCAGTAGCTCCATTATATGTACTACCACTACCTGCAGTCAAAGTAGTTTGACCAGTGAAATCATGAGCACCAATGGTCAGTACCATGTCTCCAGTATTAGGATTATAGGTAGCATCTGTG
>CEUF01065061.1_pt1 | contig 33275 bp, 34 predicted proteins | sample 531461 | NCBI WGS metagenome assembly CEUF01 (sample SAMEA2623350, study PRJEB7988) | marine metagenome | biome: marine biome (ENVO:00000447); feature: surface water layer (ENVO:00002042); material: "saline water (ENVO:00002010), including plankton (ENVO:xxxxxxxx)" | depth 5 m | reverse complement strand
GCAAGCGTGTCAAAGTATTTATTTGCTGAATTAGCCCAAAGCTCTTGTATGTTTATTACAAAAGAACTACCCATATCACACTCAAAGTACAATTGAGATAAATCAGATTTAGAAACTGAATCGAGTATATAAACATTTTTATTTAAAATCTTTTTATGACTTGCTTCCTGAATAACTAATTCTTTTTCACTACCATCACCGACTAAAACAAATATTATTTCAGGATTAATATTAATTAGCTTTTGAGCTAACTTAATGACATAGTTTATTCCATTTACTTTGCCGAAGGTCCCAGCATACAAAACAGTAAATTTAGGCTTGAATCCAATTTTTTTTGATAATACTGATATATTTTTATCGTAACCTTTTTGAAATCTATCAATTTCAGAGATATTTTCAATAACTTCAATTGGCTTATTATCTAATTTTGGATAACGAGTAACTATTGATCTTTTCATATCAACTGAAAGTGGCACAATTGCTGATGCGTTTTTATAAATAAGGCCTTCAAGAAAGTATAAGACTTTCTTGATTATTGTATTGTTAATTGCGCCGATTGCGATAACAGCTTCGGGCCAAACATCTCTTGTTTCAAATATAAATGGAGTTTTTTGAATCCACTTTTTAAAGAGTGCAGGAATTCCAATTGTTAGAGGAGTTGAAGTGGCAAGAACTAAATCTCCCTTAATTGAAAGAATTTTTAGAATGGAGAACCAAAGGAATTTAAGAAAAACGATTGATCGATGCAAGTAGGACATTTCATTTGCATAGGGAATAAAAATATAGTGGATAACTAGACCATCTTTTTCAAATTTACTCCAGCGATCTTTTGTTTTAAATTCAGGATCACTGGTCGAAGTGACAATTTGAACCTTATGTCCTAATTTTAAGAATCCGTGTGCTAAATCATAGGAACGTGTTCCACCTGATTCATTTGGGAATTTAAAGTACTGGTGTAAGTAAATTATATTCATTAAAAGAATATTTTATCATCATAGGATTATATTCCCTGTAAATGATTAATTGTACCTAAAGTCGCCAGGTTGGATTTTTAACAATATTTTTTATATCAATGACAACTTCTTTATCAGAGGAGAGATTATCATAGTCACTTTCTGTGTAAGCTTTGAATTCACTGTGACTCACAGCAACAACGATAGCATCATATTTCTTATCTGATCGAAATGGATCACTTATTGTTTTATAGGTTGATGTGTTTTCACCAGATTCAATCCATGGATCATATACATCAATACAAGCACCAGAATCATTAAGCTCTCTAATGATATCAAATACCCTACTATTTCTAATATCAGGACAATCTTCCTTAAAAGTAAGTCCTAATATTAATATATTTGAGTCCTTAATAACTTTTCCCACTTTAACCATTTCTTTAATGGTCTTATCTGCAATGAATTTACCCATTCCACTATTTATTTGTCTTGCTGCAAGAATAAGATCGGGCTTATAACCGATTTCTTCTGCTCGAAAACTAAGATAATAAGGATCTACGCCTATACAATGTCCGCCTACCAAACCTGGTGTAAGCTTAATAAAATTCCATTTCGTTGCAGCCGCATCAATAACCTCATTAGTATCAATACCCATCTGATCAAATATTAGCGCTAGCTCATTGATCAACGCTATATTTACATCTCTTTGAGTATTTTCAATAACCTTAGAAGCTTCTGCAACTTCAATACTTGATGCTAAATGTGTGCCAGCTGTAATTATTTCTTTATATAAATCATCTACCTGTCTTGCAATTTCAGGGGTTGATCCTGAAGTAACTTTAAGTATTTTTGTTACAGTATGTTCTTTATCACCTGGATTAATTCTTTCTGGCGAATAGCCACAATAAAAATCTTTGTTAAAGATTAAGCCTGATAGCTTCTCTAATTCAGGAACACAAACGTTTCTTGTAACACCTGGATAAACAGTAGATTCATAAATGACAATATCATTTTTTTTCAAAACTTTAGCTATTGATTGAGAGGCTTCAACCAATGGACTTAGATCAGGACGATTAGTATTATCTATTGGAGTAGGAACAGTAACAATATAAATGTTACATTCATTTGTTTCAAGAATATCTGATGTAAAAGAAAGATTTGATCCTACAGATTTTAATAAATCGCTTCCAACTTCAAGAGTTTTATCGTTACCATTATTAAGCTCTTTAATTCGTGATTGATCAGTATCATAACCAATAACTCTAAATTTTTCGGCAAAGGCAACAGCCAAAGGAAGACCAACGTAGCCTAGTCCGATAATAGATATTTTAATATTTTTATCTTTCATATAATTTTTTAAGAACAAATTTTACAACAGTGTTTAATGACATGCTCATTGTGATAAAAAAAGCTCCTAAGTTTCCAAAAAACTTTTTAAATAATATATATCTATATTTAATATTGTTAGGAGATTTTATTGAAGAAAAACTTTTGAATAACTCACTTATACTTTTAATATTTTGATTTTTTATTCCTGTTACAGAATCCTCTAATTTGCATATTGCATCCCTTAAAATATAAGTCTTGATGTCATATAAACGGTTTGCGGTCAGAGTAAAATCATTATCACCACCATACTGAATAAGATTTTTATTTATGTATCCAACTTTTTTTAAAACATGTCCTGACATCATTAGAAATCTTGCAGTACCCATATGAATCATTTTCTTATATGTTTTAAAGTGTTTTGGATGTCTGGTAATGTAAGGAAAAAATGAAATAATTTTTGCACCACTAGATACCTCGAAATCATTTTGATCAAAGGTCCTTGGATGAACAATTTGTTTAATATCTTTTTTTAACTCTTTGCAAAGTAAGTCAAAACAATTTCTATCTATTTGAATATCATTGTTTGCAAATACTACGATGTCATCATCTGATAAGTTATGTTCATCTATGAGATTTTGTATACCTAAATTAATACTTCCAACCCACCAAAGCTCTTTTTTAGAAGAAACTATTTTAATGTTATTAGTTTGCTGAATATTTTTAAAAGTAATTTTATCTGGATGATCATCTATAAGAATTACTTTATATTCTTTTTTAATACTATTATTTAAAGACTCTAAAAAAAATTTAGTCTCTTTTACCCTATCAAATGTAGGTACTAATATAAATATCACTTTTTATCTAAAAGATGCATACATCCCTGTTAAAACAGTTAACATCAATAACAATACAAAAGTAAGTGTCATGTATATTTGATAGGAAAATCTATTTAACAGAATTCCATAAGACAAAATGTATGGAATTAACATCATCATACCAAGCCTTTCATATTCCCAGTTTAGTCCGTTTAATAGCAAGGAAGGAGCAATAAAACTAAAGTAATATAAACTTATATTAAAAGAATTTGACAATATATTTTTATAAAAAAAAGATAATAGTATATAAATTACTCCTATAAGGACAAAAGCTCCTCTAAAATCACCTCCGATTATCTTGCTAGGCTTGTTGAGTTCTTCAAGGCCCAAAATGCTAAAGAAAAAAAATGCAGAAATAAGTAAGAAAGTCCCAATTAAGAAGTGTATTAACGTCCTGCTTGCAGAGGAAAAACTGGATAGAAAATTTTTTACAATTGGTGCAAAAATTACAATTGCAGCTAAAACTAGACCACTTTTATGAGTTAATATAGAGATGCAACAGAATATAATCATCCAATAATAGCTTCTTCGAGAACTTGCCACAAAAGCCAGAAAAATAAATGACATTGAAAGACCCTGTCGCATAGCATTACTAGTTGACATAATAATTGGCCAGGTATGAATTGATATTAAATATAGCAGTATAAAAAAAATAAAAGAGTAGCTTTCTTTAAACTTTATATGTTCTCTGAGTAGAAATCCTGCTGATAACGAAAGTATAAATGTAACTATCTGGACGCCAACATGAATACCATTTATAGACAGTGTAGCTAAAATATATCCCAGCCTGTCAGTAAATCCCCCCCAATCTAAGTTTGCTCTATAGTAGGAGGAATAATAATCATTACCGTATCCATACATTCCAGAACCAATCATTAAAGCAAATATCAACGAAATTAGAACTATTACTGTTGAAGAAAAATGACTATTTTTTGAAGTAAAAAGAGATTTATTTGCAAGAATTTCAGACATTATAGTATTGCATTATAAAGTTGTTCATATTGCCTGGCCACAACTGTGCTATCAAATTTCTTTTTTGCCTTCTCTCTTGCGTTATTACATAACTCAACATATTCAGATGAGTTCATAATATATTTAATCCCATTAGCTAAATCTTCAGTTTCAAATGGTTTGGCAAGATAACCATTTACTTTATGATCAACAATATCTTTAAGTCCTGTTGTATCAAAAGCTACAACTGGGTTTCCACAAGCCATTGATTCGCTAGCAGTTTGTCCGAAGGATTCTACTCTCGATGGAACCACTAATACATCAATAGCGCTGTAGAATAAACGCAAGCTAAGCTCATCATTAAAATGTCCCATAAATTTAGTTTTAAATCCTAAATCTTTTGGTTTTTTTGGAGTTGTTTGACCATAAATGGCCAACATTGCATTATTTCTATCATCTCTCAAATGATTAAGAGCCTCTTCAAGAAGATCAAAACCTTTATGATATTCATAATTTGCACCATAGGTTCCAAAAGCAATTATGAATTCATCTTTTGGTAAGCCTAGCAGATTCCTGGCTAATTTTTTATCCTCTGGCTTCCATATTTCTGTATCTAAACAGTTTGGTATAACAGAGACAGGCCAATCTTTCATTAATAAACTTTTTTTTGCGCATTCAGCAAGCCAATTACTGACTGCAACAATATTTAAGGGCCTTTTCCAATATTTAATCTTTCTGTTCCAAGTCCAACGGTTAAGATCAAAACCACCTTCAGTATGTAGACGATTTTTTTTTGTATAGCCCTCTCGCCATCTGTTATCCCATGAAACATGCTCAGCTCCACAAAAAGCCCACATATCATGCAAAGTCCATATAACAGGTTTGTTGATACCACCTATATCTTTTATTGATGCCATTTCAGCACCTACCCAATGAAGATGAGCAATATCTGCATCACTTTTATTAATCTTTTTACTCCAAGATGAAGGAAATATATTTGGAGAATGGAGAATATTATTGTCAGTTTTCATTACATTTAATAATGGAGTCACCAAATGTCTTCGCATTTGAGCAAATGCTTTAAAAAATTTTCCATTTGGTCCTTTTACTGTCCAGTCTTCAGATTTTGCAAAATTTACCCACATTCGCGAGTGCAATTTTCTATCAAGCAAAGAACGATGTAAACGATAAGCAGCAATAGCTGCTCCGCCAGAATTATCAGCGTTATTTAGGTGAACTACCTTCATATGTTTAATTCTTTTATATAATCAGATGGCAAACTTTTTAACTTATCTCTTAATATGTAAATACTCGATAAGAAAGTTCTTGATCCTAGAATATAACCATTATCCTTCATTAATTTATGAATATCGCCATTATGAAGAGTTTCAGCTGTTTGGCCAATTTCCTCAACACATACTGCCCATGGATATAAGTCATTTGAAAAGAAATCATCTAAAATTTCTATCTCAAAACCCTCAATATCCAGACTTAGAAGATGAATATTTTTATTCTTTTTAAAAAAATCACTATTTGATGAAATTATTTCTAAGATGCTAATCTTTGGAACAGGTATCACGGCTGAGGGCTCTCTTCCAAATGTATCACGCAACTGCTTGACTCTCTCGGGGTCAAAAGTACTGTTATCTGAATGACTTTTGTAATAATAAAAATTAAGGTCTGCTTTATCTGAAGAATTTGAACCAAATACTCCCGCGTTAATAAACTTATCTCTTCCCCTAATAAACCTATATTTATTTTTTAAGTTTGGTAAAGGATCAATGCATATTCCATCCCATCCTTGTAAATAAAATAAAAAGGTATTTGATCCTCTTACTGGCTTGTGTGAACCTATATCAATGTAGGTACCTTTTTTAATTTTAGATAAGTACTTTAATAAGACGAAGTCTTCTCCATCATTTGAAAATGAAAAAGGCAGTCCAGCCACCCTATTAACAGCTTTGATGAGGAAATAAAAAATATTTACTAACATTTAATTATTTTGTATTAAAAAACAGTAATTTACGTTCACTAGACCATACCTCTGAATACCTTAGATCCTTCAAAATAGCTGTCGAATATAAACTCTGCTTCATTTTTAGAATAAGTTCCATTTTTTACATTATGCCAATTTTTAATATTATCTTTATCTATTATATTACTTACTCTTGCACTAAAAAACTCATGTCCTAAACAAGATAAAATATATGATCTATGGTTACCGCCGTCACCCATAAACCACCTCCATTCATGCTGTTTTTTTAAAATGTTTATTTTAGGTAAATTTGAATCTTTAATTAATCCCTTAGAATTTATACTGTCAAAAAGCTCTTTCATTTGACTTACTCTATTCTCAACGAACTTAGATGAATACATCACTTTGATTATAGATAATCTGTCATTATTCTCAAAAATCAAACCCCTTGACCTTCTATTCTTAAAAAATATATCAGGATAATTATCAAACATATCTTCAATATTTAAATTTTCCCAAGGCATAACAATTGACCAAGCAGGATAGCTTTTTAAAATATTATTACTTGCTAAATGAACAATATCTGAAGCTGCATAGCTCTTCTCTTTATCAAATGTTTTAGCTAAATTGGCGCACAGTAATTCATTATTTAGTCCCTTAGATATTTCAGAGCATAACCTTCCAGCCGGATCTAACATTACATTTTTATCAAAAGAAACACCTCTTACAGTTCTTCCCAAACTGAAGGGAACTAAAACTTTTGTATTTGATAAAAGACGTAATTTTGTCAAAGATGTGTTGAATCCTTTTAATTCCTTTTGATTTAGCTTTTCAAGATTTAGAGTTTTTTTAACTAAATCAATGATAATTAATATAGCTTTTTTAAGTTTCAGCATTGCTTAATTTCGTTTATCAGATTCTTTACTTTGACCTTTCAAAAGAATCTAAAAATGAGTTTGAAGATAAATTAGTGATTTTAATTTGTTTCATTTTAGCGATTTTTGAAAGTAGATACATTTGGTAAAAAGAGCTCCACTGCTGATAAAGTCTAGTATGGAGCATTTTTTTTGTTTCATTAGGATACTTAAATGATGCATTATCTTGAGCTTTTGTATTTTTGTAAAAGTGTGAGGCTGAAGTATAAAGATCATTAGTTTTTTGATCGATGTAATATTCTTTAAATAGTGAAAAATCTGCGCCATAAATTTCAATATCTATACTATTTTTATATATTGCATGCCATAAAACCATTACAAGTCCATTTATAAAGTGTGGTGTAATAAAATTTTTATTTAAGGCAAATAAATTTATTTTTTCTGTCTTGAATTCTATATTTACTGAGTGCACCTCCAAAACTTTTATATTTTTGTTTGCTCTCAGTCGATTACTTATCCATTCAAACCCACTTTCAGGACAAATAAGATTCATCCTCCAATCAACTTTATCCAAATGAAAGTAGAGCTCTTCATTGTCTTTCTTTATATCTTCATTGGCATTCTGGCTCCAGAACATACGATCAGTTAAAACATAATATTCAGGCTTTATTTTCAAAAAATAATTAGTAACTGCAAAATAATTTAGTACATAAACCTCAGATTCCTTGCTTTCTTCAATAACCTTTTCAATATCATCTTTCAAAGATGGGCCATTTCCTAAAAGAATTGTTTTTTTATAATCATTATATTCCCAAGCAATGCCGCTAACTTTTTTAAATTTAAATGCAGAATAAAATACTGCAGCAATCAAAAGAAAGAGATCAATTAAAAAATATATTATTTTTTTCATAGCTGGTTAGTTAATTGTATTTCCAATTTGAAAGTATATTTATTTATTGAGTCATTGATTCAATCACAAAAGATAAATCATCTTTGTCATATAAAATTCTGTTATCTACTAATAAGCTGTTAATGTTACTAATCTGTTTTTTCTTAAATATCTTACGTAAATTTCTTTTAATAAAAATAATAATTCTCTCCAAATAGCTTGGTCGCACAAAAGTAAAGTGACGTCTAAAACTACTCATCAAAATCTCAATTTTAAGGTCATCTATATCACTTAATAATATTTCAAGCTTATTTTGAATAATCTTAAAAACATGTTCCCCTCTTTCAATCAAGGTATTAGTTGGAGGATTAATCCTATTCCTTATCCAAAACAATTCTGGTATTGCTTTGGAATTACCTTCTATATCTGCTGCAAGTTCAAAAATAATTTCTTCCAAAATAGTACTAGAATGAAGTGACTCGTGAGTTTCAATAGTTTTTTCTGTAACATCAATATAGGATTGCTTTCTCCAAACAGAATAATGCGCTAAAGGTGCATAGGTCTCAGCATGATAATATAGTCTTTGATTTGTATTATTAATATTCTCATAGGCACTTAAGTTCTTATAAGACCTTGTAAAATGTATCTTTGAGTTATTTTTTCTTATTGCTATCGCTTGACCAATACAAAAGGATAGGTCTTTATTATTTTCTAACTCCTTAACACATTCTAATAACCCAAGGGTTGTATATCTTTCATCATGATTTGAATGCACCAAATATTCATTTTTTGATACATTGGCACCAACTAATCTTTTTTTATAGGGTGAGTTATGTGTGCCTTTTTGAGAATCAAACTCATAAGGAATATATTTAATACCTTTAAGAGTTAATCTATTTACTTCTGTTTCAGATAAGTATGGTTTTTGTTCATCTATAAAAATTACCTCAGAGCAAATTTGAGAGTAATAATTTACTGTCTGTAATGTAATCTCCCTTTGTGAAGCTGATGTAACTAATACTGTGATGTTAATATTATTTTTAAATATTTGATTCGTCATTAGTTAATTTTTTTGCATTAACTCCTCTACACGAGTTAAGTCACTTTCAGTGTCAACAGGATACGTTTGATGTTTAGTAGGTACCATTTTGACTTTCTCACCATGTTCTAAAACCCTCATCATATCCACAGATTCTGCAATTTCTAAAGGTGTTGGAGGAAGTTTTGTGTATTGCAATAAAAATTCACGAGTGAATGGTATAACACACACTTGTTTTTTCATTGGAACATTTCCAAATCTTCTTGTTGGAATAGGCTCTCTGGAAAAGCATAATGCATTATTTTTAAGGTCGCATACTACCTTGATACAGTTCCTGTCATCAAATTCGTCATCACTTGAAATATCTCCCATTAAATTAGTAACAACAATTTCTGGATTTTCCAACATTGGAGTAAGTGCCTCAGTAATCATATCTGGGTGTGTCATTGGCTCATCTCCCTGAACCATCACAACAATGTCATAAAGGACATTATCATCTTGCTCTAAAACGGCTAATGCCTCTGCGCAACGATCTGATGCTCTTTCATGTTGGTCTGAAGTCATAACTACTTGCCCATTAATAGATTTAATGAAGTCAAATATTTCTTCATCACAAGTGGCTACAACAGTTTTAGTAAGTAATTCACACTTTTCAACATTCTTATATACATGTTCTATCATTGGTTTATCTAAAATTTTTGCTAAAGGCTTTCCTGGGAAACGGCTACTTCCCATTCTCGCAGGTATTAATGCCAATATTTTCATTATTTATTTATTTTTTAATGGGTTAATAATGTGTTTTTCAAAAACTACAGAATCAATTGAGTATGGAATAAATCTATAACCTTCATCGATTTTATTTATCAACTCAGTCTTATTAGGCTCAACCACATGAATACCGCAAGGGATATTTTCTTTGTCTGCTTTTGCTTTGATTGTTTGAATTACATCTAAGAACTCTTGTTCATTAAACTTCGCAGTTAAATTCAGTGAGGCTGACAAATCATATGGACCAATTAAAATAGCATCAAGTCCTTCTACTTTTAGGATATTATCTAACTCATTAACTGCATTGATATTCTCAATCATGGCAACAATAATTGGTTGCTGGGCTTCTTCAACATATTTATCAAAATTTTTACCAAAAAGGTTTGCTCTTGAAAACCCTACTCCTCGGTTTCCAGACGGTGGCCATTTTGAATAATCAATAGCATTTTTTAATTGGTCAGCACTTTCTATCATTGGAATTATCAGCCCACCAGCTCCAGCATCAAGCGCCTGCTTGCATTCTTTTGATCCACCTTGAGCAATCCTTGCTAATGGTAGTGTATTTCCTAGTTCCAAAGCACGGAACAAATCTGGCAATTGGCTAACAGAAATAGAGCCATGTTCCATATCAACTGCAACCCAGTCATATCCTGCACAGCCGATAATTTCTGCAATTGACGTATTAGGAATTTGAATCCAACTTCCAATACTATGCCCACCTTTCTTGAGGGTTTCTCTTATTAATTTTATTTTCTTTAACCTATCCATCTATAAAATTTTCAATCATTTGGCATTTTAACTTCTTTTGTAATTTTTTATTTAAATCTGTTTTGCGAAATACAAAAAAGACATTATTTTCTTTAGCAGCTTCATAGTCACTGCATGAATCTCCAATCATTATTGAATCATCTAAGTTAATATTTTCATTACTAAGTATTATTTTGATAGCATCTTTTTTATTTGTTGGAGATCCTATAACTTTTTTGAAATATTTTGATATTTCCAACTTTTTTAATATCTCTTCTATTTCTTTTTGAGGGGTGGCCGTAATCAAAAAGAATTTTTGAGCCTTATAATTTGTTTTAATATATTCTAGAACGCCCTCAACCCATGGCGAATTTATAACACGATTCATTACCAATTTTGAAAATTGTTTCTCGTATTTGCTTATTGAATCTGTTGAATTCTTTTCACCTGCTAAATTTAAGTAAATTGGTAGCTTGTCATATCGAGACATGCCTCCATTATCCTCATGATGCATTCTTATTTTTTTGGCGACATCAGACCCAAAGGGTAAAAATAGTTCTTCGAAAGCATCTGATTTTACTGATACTGAGTCTTTAATAACACCATCAAAATCCCAAAAAATTGTTTTTGCTTTTTTAATATTCTCACTAATCACGAGTTATTTTTTAAATCTTTATTAATCTCTTTTATGCACTCTAACAAACCTTGACCAAGATCAATAAAAGGGTTTGCAACCAGCTTTTTTGCAACAGTTGAGTCATATGAATATGGGGTTATCTTATAATGCCCAATGTTTTCACCAGCGACTTGTTTTATTTTTAATTTGTTTTGCATAATTTCATTAATCATCGTGAGCAATTCAATTCTTTTTAATCTTTCTGTTCCGGTTAAAATTATGTGCTCATTTTCATATTGTTTATCTTCAACTACATCAACGGAAAGTTTTGCAGCATCTGCAGCATGAATATATTCCCTCAAGTCCTCATCATTTCCTTTTTTATAGAGCAATTCTCCGCTTTGAATGGCATCACGCAAAAGATTGTAAATATAATTGTTATGACTCGCCCTTTCTCCATAAAGCGATCCATATCTTATTACTGTATATTTGAGGCCGTATTTTTTGAAATACTCCTGGGTTAATTTTTCACTACTTTGTTTACTAATACCATAAAATGATCCTTCATTACTCAGCGCATAGGCACTGCTGGCGTAAACAAATCTGTCTATTGAACCTGCTTTCTTGCATGCTTCGAGTATATTTAAATTACCTAGAACATTGACTTGAAAAGTTCTAATTGGATTTTCTATTGCTTCCTCTAGCTCAGCTACGGCAGAAAAATTATAGACAACTGATGCGGTTTTAATAATCTTTGAAATTTCTTCAATATTGAATACATCTACTTTTTTAAATTTTTGTTTGCCATGAATATACTTAGATTCATGAAGATCTGCAACTACTACGTCAAAACCTCTACGAGTCAACTCATCTGCAACGTAACTTCCTAAAAATCCACTTCCACCAAATACAATAACTTCTTTCATAGTTTATAAAAATCCTTGACATGTTCTATTGCAGACATACCCATAGCCTCTACGGCCTCTTTTGCATTGCCACCTATATGTGGTGTGCATATGAGATTTGGTAACTCCAATAAATCTTGGTCACTTGGAGGCTCTTTTACATAAGCATCAAGTGCAGCTCCTGCAATAATATTATTTTTTAAAGCTTTCTTTAAATCAGTTTCATTTATAATTCCACCACGTGCAATGTTTATGATGTAGGCAGAATTTTTCATACTTTTTAAAACTTTCATATCTACCATATTATCTGTATCAGCATTATGAGGCGTATTAATTGTTACAAAGTCACAGGTTTTAAATATTTCATCTTTTGAAGTTTCTGTAATTTCATTTTCTTTATAATAATTAACTTGATCAATAACATCATTTGCAAGTATTTTACAATCAAAGGGTTTAAGGAGTCTCACTAACTCTTTTCCAGTGTGTCCAAGACCTATTATTCCTATTGTTTTTCCTGTGAGCTGAAAACCAGCAGATTTATTCCATACACCATTTTTAAGTTCATTTGTTGCCATAAACAAATTTCTTGCAAACATTAACATAAAGCCAAGCGCCATTTCTGCTACTGAGAGTTTATTTACTCCACCAGTCCACCCAATGACTATATTTCTTTTTTTACATGCTTCAATATCAATATTATTTAGGCCAACACCATACTTAGAGATTATCTTGAGATTTGAGCATTGTCGTAATACATCTTCATTAATTAAATCTAACCCAACAATCAATGCATCTGCATTGCCTATAAACTCAATTAATTCATCTTGATTAAACTTTTTACCTTCTATATTCAAGACTGCTTCGGGGAAATGCTTGTAGATTTCATCCTGAATTTTCTTATTTTTAGAAAAACTTGGTGATGTAGCAACAATTTTCATTTTTAGAATTTTTTAGCAGTTTTACCAAAAAAGAAGAAATCAATTTGAGTTTCAAATTTAATCCAGTGAGGTAACATTTAATTAACTAATTCTCTTTAAATAGCCCTCTGGAGCTACAGAAATCAATAACTTACTATCAATTTCTGAAATTATTTTAAAATTTTCATTACCCTTTAAAAATTCTCTTACTGCAGACATCGGACTATTTCCTTTAGTATATGTTCTTGCTTCAGACATGCTTGGGTTAGATTCATTTGGTAAATGATTTTCAGGCAAATAATCTATTACTGTATCAAAAACAACAATGTAACTTCCAACTGATGTTAAATTGGCATATGCATTAAGTTCTGCTAAAACATGCTCATGTGTATGATTGCTATCAAGAAATATTAGAATTTTTTTAAAGTTTTTTGCTATATTATGGACCTTATTAATTATTGAATCATCAATACTTGAACCTTCTAGCATTTCAATATATTTACTAAAAGGATTATTTAAAATTTCTTTTTTATTATGCTCCCTTATATCAATATCAAGAGCTAAAACTTTTCTTTGGCTATTTGTAATATCATAATTTTCATTATTTTTAATTGAATCTGAAAGATCTAATAAAGCCATCATTGAAGCGCTGAAAAGTATTGATCCTCCATGTGCAATACCAGTTTCAATTATTAAATCTGGTTCAACCTCCATTATAAGCTCCTGCATCATTTGAATGTCTTGTGGATACTGTATTATGGGACGATTCATCCATTTAAAATGGTAAGAGTACTTATGATTATTGGCATTTCTGAGCCATTCTATGCTCTTTTGTTTTAATTCATTATTACTACCTTGTTGCAAAATTTCTTCTTCACAATCTTTTTCAAATTTTTTAATTTCGTCACTCATAATCTACTCTTGCTCTGGTTTTTCTGTGATTGATACTCTAACATAATATGACTTTAGAGACTCTCTGTCATAAAAGGAACATGCGGGATGGCCATTAAAAGTTCTCCCCCTTAAAAGATTTAATATATTCCTAAGTTTATAACTTTTATCAAGATCTAATTCTGATATTTTTTCTATTTCAGAGGAGTGATGATACGAACCTTCTTTAAGGTTTTGCTTTTTTGCTGAAAGCTTATCATTTCTAAAAAGTGGATAAAATTCCTTAAACATATTTATCATTTCAGTCTTTGCCTTATTGAAAAGAGATTCGCCATTATCTAACCAGTCATAATTAATTCTTTTTTGATAAATAATGTCGCCGCTATCAATACCTTTATTAACATAATGAAGAGTAACTCCAAATTTTGTTTCTTCAACTAAAGTCCAAAAGTTGTAATGTTTTCCTCTTGAAAATGGTAAAAAACTTGGATGCGTATTTATGAATCCAAATTTAGCTTTATTTATCAATTCTTCAGATATGATCTTTGGCCACCATATTAAAAAACCAACGTCAAAGGTTGTATTTTTAATAAATTCATTATATTTATCAGACCCATATACAGAAACATCAATAGTGCTTTCGTGACAAATTTCTTTGATTATTGAATCATGACTAGTTAATACAACATGAGCGATGTCTTCATAGAAATCTTTAACAAGAAATTTTGTTATCTCCAGTCCAACGTCAGAATCTGCAAAAACTACTATTTTTTTTGACATTAATATTGACCTAAAAAATGTTATTAATGACTTTTATTACTCTCTCTTGTTGTTCTTCAGTAAGATCATGGTAAGAGGGTAAATTAATTCCTCGCACATTCAAACTATAGCTGACATGATTTTGTTTTACCTCTTCAAACATTGGTAATGAGCTTAATGGCCAGAAAAAAACTCTTGCATCGATATTCTCTTGGTTGAATTTCTTTAATACGTCATCCCTGTCAAATTTAATTCCTTCATCAACAATAATTGTTGGCATCCAATATCCGTTTTTAGTATTTTCTGGTTCGGGATTAAATTTAACGGGAAGGTTCTTTAGGTTGTCTTTGTAAAAATTAAATATTTTTCTCTTTTTTGATATCAGTTCATCTATCCTTTCAAGCTGTGCACAACCAATTGCTGCTTGAATATTAGACATCTTATACTTAAAGCCTATCATATCTGGCCAAAATTGTTTCTTTTGATTTCTAGATCTTCCATGATTGCTTAATGTAAGAGATTTTTCATATATTTCTTCATCATTTGTTACAAACATGCCTCCCTCACCAGTGCAAACTGTTTTTGTGCCATGAAAAGAAAAAGTTCCATACGTTCCTATTGAGCCTGCTTTTTTTGAATTCCACTCAGATCCAATAGCTTCTGCAGAATCTTCTATAATTGGAATATTGTACTCATTTGATATTGAAAGAAGTTCATCCATATTGCAGATGTTTCCGTATATATGAACAGCCATTATTGCTTTAGTATTTGGTGTAATAGCATCTCTTATTTTATTTGTATCAATACACCAAGAATTAATATCAACATCCACAAATATTGGCTTTGCTCCCATATGAACAATTGGTGACACAGATGCAATCCAATTAATATCTGCAACTATAACCTCATCTCCTGGACCAATTCCTAGTGATGATAGGCCAATGTGAATAGCTCCAGTGCAACTTGAGGTTGCAATAGCATATTCAACCCCCAAATGTTCCTTAAATAAATTTTCAAATTTATTAATATACTTATAACAATCATCGCCCCATCCATTCTTAGCAGCATCTGATGCATAACTAATTTCTAAATCAGTAATTGAAGGTTTGGTATATAAAATCTTGTTTTCTACCATATTTTAAGCTCTGGAATGAATGTAACTAATTTTGATCCCTCATTAATTTTATCTTTTAAAAGATTAGATATCTCGTCAGCTATGTTCCATGGGAAAATTATAATATAGTCCGGACTATCATTTTCTAACAAAGATGGATGTTTTATTGGTATATGACTGCCAGGCATAAATTTATTTTGCTTAAATTCAGCACCATCACAAACATATTCAATTAAATCATTCTTCACACCCGAATAATTTAAAAGTGTGCTTCCTTTTGCAGCTGCACCATAACCAATAACTCTTTTATTTGTTTTTTTTGCTTGTAATAAAAATTCAATAAATGAAATCTTAATCTTTTCACATACTTGTTGAAAATTTTTATAAGAATCAATTTTTTGTAATCCAGCTTTAATTTCTTTATCAATTTGTTCAGAAACAGATTTATTTGTTTTAATTGAAGCCTCATCATGGCAACCATAAACTCTTAGACTACCTCCATGAGTTGAGAGGTTTTCAACCTTCCAAACTCTTAGACCATGAGATTTAAATATATTTTGAACGCTTGTTAATGATAAATATGAGAAATGTTCATGATAAATGGTGTCAAATTGGTTTTCACTAATAAGTGAAAGCAAGCTTGGAAATTCTAATGTCAAAGTTCCCTCATCGTTAAGAAGACTCTTTATACCTTTAGTAAAGTCATTAATGTCTGGCACATGAGCATAAACATTGTTCCCTATAATTAAATCTGCTTTTTTAAAAGATTTTTTTACATTTTCTGCCGTTTCATATCCAAAAAATTCTATCAAAGTTTCAATTCCATTCTTTTGAGCAATCTTTGCTGTTCCTTCAGTCGGCTCTATTCCTAAGCATGGTACTTTATAATCTTTAAAATAGTTGAGTAAATATCCATCATTTGAAGCAAGCTCGACGACAAAGCTTGATTCATCCAAATTTAAAGTTGTAACTACTTGGGATACATATTTTTTACAATGCTCAAGCCATGATGAAGATGTACTTGAGAGATAGGCATAGTCCTCTTTGAAAAGATCGGATCCTGATGAAAAATCTTTAGTTTGAACAAGCCAACATTTATCACAAACATACACTTGTAATGGGTAATAAATTTCTGGTTTATCAAAACATTGTTCAGATAGATATTCATTTGACGGAGGAGAGCTTCCTAAATCAACAAATTTGAATTCGGTCATATTTTTACAATGTCTGCAAATTATATTTTTCTTGTTATGAATCTTCATATTGTTTTTGTATTAATTAATTCTGCAAGTAATGGTAAGTTTTTATCCCTATCTGACAGTCCTATGACTGGCAAAGGCCATTGAATGTTTATATTTGGATCTAGAGCATTTATGCCACCTTCAAATTCTTTACTATATTCTTTAGAGTGAGTATAAATTATTTGAGAATCATCATTTAAAACTTGAAATCCGTGTGCAAATCCAGGCGGAATCATTAATGATAACTTATTGAATTGATCTAGTTGAACTGAAAAAAACTTAAGATACGTTTTTGATTCCTTTCTTAAATCAACTGCTACATCAAAAATACAACCTTTTATGCACGTCACAAGTTTATATTCAGCATATGTTGAAAATTGCATGTGCATTCCTCTAACAGTACCTTTTTTTAAAGTCTGACTGAAGTTAATTTGTTTAACTTGATCTACCCAACCAAATTCTTTCAAATCATCAAAATTAAAAATTTTAAAAAACTCACCGCGCTGATCAGAATAATTTTCACGTGAAATAATTTTAAGATCTTCGAAATTATTACATTTTTCTGATTTAAGCATTTTCTTAAAATTAAAAAATCTCTAGTTTTTTGTCCAGGACAATCCTTTTGATTTTGCAGACTGTACGTAATGTTTTAAATGAGATTCTGTTAAAACCTTTTGTTCCTCATAAAAAGACTTATACCAATTAACAGTTTTTTCGAATGTTGAATGTGTATTCCAAACCTCTCTCCAGTTCAAAACTTTATTAGCTTTTGAGCAGTCAAGTTTCAAAAGATTTGCCTCATGAGGATTTTTATTATCTTTATTGATTTCGTAATCTATTTTATCCCAATGTTTTTTAACATTTATAATAACCTCATGCACCGTAATACTATGTTCATTAGATGGACCAAAGTTCCATGCATCTCCAAATTCAACTTCTTCCTGCAGTAGTTTTTGTCCTATTAAAAGATATCCGCTCAATGGTTCCAACACATGCTGCCATGGTCTAGTAGCCTCAGGATTTCTGATACTAACTTTTTTGTTTGCAGCTACAGCAAACATTATGTCACTTATTAGCCTATCTTTTGCCCAATCACCTCCGCCAATTACATTTCCTGCACGACATGATGCAAGTAATGTATTATGAGTTTCTTTATATTTATTAGTATTGAAAAAGGAATTTCTATATGAGTTAGCTAATAGGTCAGCGCAGCCTTTTGAAGAACTATAAGGATCATAGCCTCCCAAAGGATCATCCTCTTTATAACCTCTATCCCATTCTTTATTTTCATAAGCTTTATCACTTGTTATATTTACTATAGCTTTAACATTATGTTTATTGCATGCCTCAAATACATTTAAGGTTCCTAATACATTAGTTTCGTAGGTTTCTAATGGATTTTCATAAGAATATCTCACAAGTGGTTGTGCTGCTAAATGAAAAACTATATCAGGCTTATTTTCTTTAAAGGTTTTATTTAATTTATCTTTATCTCTAATATCGCCAGTAACAGAAGGCATATCAAAATCTAAAAGTTCTATATGATTTGGTTTTGTTGGTGCTTCTTGTGAGTATCCAATTACCTTTGCACCGAGACTTAATAACCAAAAAACTAGCCAAGAACCTTTAAATCCAGTATGGCCTGTAACCAATACAACCTTATCTTTATAAATGTTACTAAATAAATTCTGTTCTACCATACTTTCCATGGAGCTTTACCATCATCCCAGAGTTTATTGAGGGCTGTTTTGTCTCGCAAAGTATCCATACATTGCCAGAAACCATCATGCTTGTATGCGCTTAATTCTCCATCACTAGCTAACGTTTGAAGTGGTTCTTGTTCAAACACAGTTTGATCAGAGTCAATTAATTCTAAAACTTCAGGCTCACAAACCATAAATCCGCCATTTATCCAACTTCCATCACCTGCCGGCTTTTCCACAAATTCGTTAACGATATTTGAATTTATATCTAAAGCCCCAAACCTACCTGCAGGTTGAATTGCAGTCATAGTTGCTCTTGTTTTGTTTTTTTGATGAAAATCAACTAACTTCTTAATGTTAACATCGCATACTCCATCACCATAAGTGAGCATGAAGGTCTTATTATTAATATATTCTTCTGCACGTTTAACCCTTCCTCCTGTCATGCTATTGAGGCCTGTATCAAGCAAGGTTACTTTCCATGGTTCGCTAGAATTGTTATGAACTTCCATTTCACCATTTGACATATCGAATGTCACATCGCTTAAATGAAGATAATAATTAGCAAAATATTCTTTGATGTAATAACCTTTATATCCAAGTAAAATTACAAATTCGTTAAATCCATAGTTGGAATACATTTTCATTATGTGCCAAAGAATTGGTTTGCCACCAATTTCTATCATTGGTTTTGGTTTTATATCGGTTTCTTCACTTAATCTAGTGCCGTATCCTCCTGCTAATATTAATACTTTCATTTCAATTCTTCCTTTTAAGCATGTGCCGCCATATTTTTAAAACGTTCATTTGTTTTAATTAATTTTTGATATGTGCCCTTATCAATAACTTTTCCTTTATCAACAAAAAATATCTGATCACATTTTTCAACAGTTTTTAGTCTGTGTGCAATCATGATGATAGTTTTTTTACCACTAAATTCATGAATTGCTTCCATAATCATTTTTTCTGTAATTCCATCAAGAGAACTTGTTGCTTCATCAAATACTAACACTTCTGCCTCATAATATAGAGCCCTTGCAATTCCAATTCGTTGACGTTGACCACCTGAGAGCTGAACTCCTCTTTCACCAACTTTGGTATTTATCCCTTTTTCTAGACTATCAACTAATTCATCTAAATGAGCTAGTTTTAGTGCCTGTAAAACTTGCTCAACATTAATTTCATCCTCCGGAATTCCAAAAGCAACATTTTCTGCGATGGTGCCTTCTGACAAGAAAATACTTTGAGAGACAAATCCAATTGCATTTTGCCATGAACGAAGATTTCCATCATTAATAATTTTGTCATCGATTTTTAAAATGCCTTGATGAGGCTCAATAAGTCCCAATAAAACATCAATCAATGTTGATTTTCCTGATCCCGATGGACCAACAATACCAATAACACTATTAGCAGGTATCGACATATTTAATTTATCTAATACTGGCTCATCGATACCAGGATAAGTGAATGTAATATTTTCTAAAGATATTTGTTCTTTTGGCGATATGTGAGCTTCTTCTTTTTTTACTATGGAAGATTCTTTTTCTACTGATTTGAGTAAATCTTTTTGAATTGCTTCAAATCCAGGACTATGACCCTTAATAGAGGCTGTACTTGCGTAAATAAGTTGAAAAGCTGGTAGTAGCTTCAATCCAGCGAGCGCATATACAGAAAGCAGTGGTAAGACAATGCCCAAATCACCATTGTGGCTTGTAATCAAGTAAAGCACTATTACTATCATTGAACCAAAAGCAACTAACTCCATGAAATGTTTAGGTGCTTGTCCTAATGCTGCATTGGCACCCTGACTATATGCAAGCTGAATACCTGTTTGATTAAAACGTTTAATAAAATCTCCATCTCTTCCGAGCAGTAATACATCTTTGATACCACCAAATCCCTCGTTCATAAGGCGAAAACGTTTCTCATTTACTTCAGATATAGTTTTTCCATTTCGTTGAATACGCATTCTTACAACTTTAAATAAAATTAAGTATGCGATAGAGAATGTAAGGAATATCAATACAGCTACTTTGGGATCATATACAAAAATACTTAATATCATAAGCAAAGCAAGAATTATTCTTGCATTCATATGCATAAGGGGAGTTAAGATTCCACCAGTTACCCTTTGAGTTTCAATTGCGATTTTTCTTGTAAGCTGTGCACTACTTCCTGATGCATGAAACAACCAGTTTTGTTTAAGATAATGATTATAAAGTCTGTCAGCAATTTCCGTTCCTACCTTATTTGCAAACATAGATATCATCCATATTGTATAAATTGAAATCAATGCAGAAATAAACATCATTATTAATACTGCAAAACCTAGAAAAAAAACAAATTGTGATTCTGAGCTTATTCCACTAGCCTGATAAATTTGAGCAATAAATGTATTCTCCTGAAGTTGATTCATATTCCCAACTAGGGTCATAAACGGAATTATCGATGCAACACCAGCTATTTCTAAAATTGCCATCAATACTACAAGAACTTGTAGCACATAAAAACGTCTTCGCTGACTTGGAGTAAGTAGAGAGAAAAGTTTTTTTATAAGCTTAAGCATTATCTAAATTATTTTTGTACCAGTTATAAGTAAGCTCTAAGCCTTCTCTGAGGCTTGTGCTATTTTTCCAACCCATTTTTGAGAGACGGGAAACATCAATAAGCTTTCTAGGTGAACCATCTGGTTTTGTATTATCGAAAGATATTTTGCCCTCAAAACCCACAACCTCCTTCATAATTTCAGCTAATTCTTTTATTGTAATATCCTTACCAGAACCAACATTTATATGAGAAATCATAGGCAAAGTATTTTCGTCATAAATTTCTTTATCTATACCCAAAACAAATAACGAAGCTTCCGCCATATCATCTACAAATAAAAACTCTCTCATTGCATTTCCTGTACCCCATACCATTACTTCGTTATCATTGTTTATCTTTGCATTATGAAAACGCTGCATTAAACCAGGAATTACATGAGAGTTTTCCGGATCAAAGTTATCATTAATACCATATAAATTTGTTGGCATTACTGAACGGAAATCAGTTCCGTGCTGACGATTGTATGATTCACAAAGCTTTATACCCAAAATTTTAGACAACGCATATGGTTCATTGGTCGGTTCAAGTTTGTTTGATAGTAAAGCATCCTCCCGCATTGGCTGTTCAATTTCCTTGGGATAAATACATGTACTACCTAAAAAAAGCAAACGCTTAACTTTATTCTCATAAGCAGAATGAATAATATTAGTTTCAATCATAGTATTTTGGTAAATAAAGTCTGCAGGATAAGTATTATTGGCATATATACCGCCTACTTTAGCTGCTGCTAGAATTACGTAATCAGGTTTTTCTTTATCAAAGAAATTTTTTACTTTTGTTTGATTGGTGAGGTCAAGATCCTTATGACTTTTTGTTAAAAGATTGTTGAAGCCCTTCGATTCAAGATTTCTTAGTACTGCAGAACCAACCAAACCTCTGTGACCAGCTATGTAAATCTTATCATTGAGATTCATTTTTGATTGAATTATTCGTTAAAATCTGGCGCCTCAAATCCATGTTCTTTTACTAGAGCATCGCGCTTAGCAATATTGATATCATGGTCCATCATTTCTTTAACCATTTGCTCTAGAGAAATTTTAGGCTCCCATCCAAGTTTTTCCTTGGCTTTCGAAGGATCTCCTAATAAAGTTTCTACTTCTGTTGGACGGAAATATCTAGAATCAACTGCAACAATTAATTTATCAGTTTCAGAATCATATCCTTTTTCTTCAACACCTTTCCCCTCCCATCGAATTTTCTTACCTAAATGCTCATAAGCAAAATTAACAAAATCACGAACAGAGTGTTGAAGACCCGTTGCAATTACAAAATCATCAGGCTGATCTTGCTGAAGCATAAGCCATTGCATTTCAACATAATCCTTAGCGTGACCCCAATCACGTTTTGCATCAAGATTTCCTAAATAAAGAGTTTTTTGCATGCCTAAAGATATTCGAGCTAGCGCTCTTGTTATCTTCCGAGTAACAAAGGTTTCACCTCGAACAGGAGATTCATGATTAAATAAAATCCCATTGCATGCAAATATCCCATAGGCTTCTCGATAATTTACAGTTATCCAATACGCATACAATTTTGCAGCAGCATAAGGAGATCTTGGATAAAATGGTGTCGTTTCTTTTTGAGGGCTTTCTTGAACTTGTCCATAAAGCTCAGATGATGAAGCTTGATAATATTTAGTTTTCTTTTCTAAACCTAAAACTCGAATTGCATCAAGTATTCTTAGTGACCCTAATCCAACGGTATCTGCTGTATATTCAGGTGACTCAAAAGATACCGCAACATGAGATTGAGCACCTAAATTGTATATTTCATCAGGTTGAATTTTTTGAATAATGCGAACCATACTCATAGAATCAGCTAAATCGCCATGATGCAAAATAAACCTTCTGTCTATTTCATGAGGATCTTGATATAGATGATCAATACGATCAGTATTAAATAATGACGAACGACGTTTAATTCCATGAACTTCATAGCCCTTATCAAGTAATAATTCAGCTAAATAAGCACCGTCTTGTCCTGTTATTCCTGTTATTAATGCTACTTTATTGTCTGACATATCTTATTCCTAAAATAATTTTTATTAATTTAAATAATGCTTATTGTTATGTTTTAAATAATCAACTTTATTTTTAATATAAGTTGCAAAATGGTTCAAATGATTAGGGTTTTTGATTACTTGCGAAGAAACGAATAATTACAACAAGGCATCCAATTATTCCTCCAAGCAATGCGCCGATAATACAAATTAGCGAACGAATTGGTTCTGACTTTGTTTCCATAACAGCTGGAGGGTCAATATAGTCAAAAACATAAAAGTTGTTTGCCTCAACTAATGCAAGTTGTTGCATTTTTTGCTGAAGAAGCTGTGCTATTACAAGCTTAATTTCAGCAAAACTGGTTTGTGCCATCTGAATATTCAAATAATCCATAGCTGCCTGAGCCTCTAATTTATCTTTTGCTCTAAAAAAATAATTTAGCTGGTCAATAATTAATGCTGTCCATTCTTGAGCTACATATGGAGACTCATGCTTAACAGAAATTGAGACGAAACCAGTATCAATATCCTTTGAGGCCTGTAGATGACCAACAAAAACATTAAAGCTTTCTTGAGGACTAGGTATCTGAGTTTGAGGGTATGCAAAATCTCTGACCCATTTCTGTGAAGATTCATCAAAAATTGAATTATCGTAAACAACTTTGTTTGACGACGCATCCCAATAATCAAGAGCCATAAGATCAGGAAGAAAAATATTCGGCATTATATTATTTTCAAAGAAGCTGAGAGTATTTAGCTTTTCAAGAGCTTTAACTGAATTACTGCCAGCATCAGTAGATGACAAATTTACTCCAGCAAGACTTGCTAATCCTCCATAATTCTTCATAACTTGGCTTAATCCGCCTCCACCAGAATCACCAACTGGACTTAAGATAGCTCTGGATTGATATACATTTGGTAGACTAAGGCTATAAATAACTGCTGCTATTGAGAATATGGTAGTAATTCCAACAACTAACCATTTTCCATCCCAAAGAACTGAGAAAAGTTCGCTTAAGTCTATCTCTCTCTCGTTATTAACCTGAGGATTAAAATTATTATTTGTTTCCATTGAAGTAATTATATAGTTTTTCGTATTCTAATTGTTTAATTTGCAAAAATCGTTTAGTCAATATTGTTTTTTCTTTGATGCCCTTTGGAGTTAATACATATAAATAACCGGGTTTATTTTTTGACTTAGAAAAATTTTGTAATTTAATAAATCCAACTTCAGTTAATGCCTTGATGCAATAATTAACTTTGCCTAAACTAAAGCCCATTTGCTGAGCAATACCTCTTTGGGAAATTTCTGGGTTAGTATGAACTAAATGAAGTACTTTTAAGTCATCTTCATTTATTTTTTTATTATCTGACATAAAATTTAAATTTGAATTTTTTTAATTTAGATAGCTACCGCACGGAAAAAATCATAATTTACACCGTTCAACAGATGAACTATAAAGTCTAAGAACAAAAAAAACAACTAATTATTTAAAAACATAATTGGTTTTAATTAATAGAAATTTTTAAATAATCGACTTTGATGAAATAAATTCTTTTAAAAAATATTTAATTTATAAGCTAATTTCGTTTATAGAGGTTACAACTTTTCTTTTAGTTCCAAGAATATGTACAAAAATATTTACTCTATTTTTTTTAGGTAATGATGCAATCGTAATTAAGGATCCCTTAAAAGGACCATCAGACATAGTTCCTTCTTGTCCTACATACATCTTTTGAATGATTGGTGTTGTAAATGAGCTCTCCTCAATGCGCTTTAATTCCTCAATTTCGTCATTCTCAAGCACTGCGACATTATTGTTAAAACTAAGAACCTTTTTAATACCTTTTGTATATTTTATTTTTTGATAGTTTTCTAAATTTGCTCGAATAAATATATAGCCTGGGAATAAGGATTCCTCCTTAGCAGATAGATTTTGTTTTTTGGTTATTATTTTTGGGTTATAGTAATCAAAATTTTGATTATGAAGATTTTCTTGAAGTCTTTTTAGCTCATTAATCTTATATGTGGCAACCATCCAAACTTTCATAATATTGTTTTAGCTGTTAGTTGGTACCCGAGGCCGGACTTGAACCGGCACGATATTTCTATCGAGGGATTTTAAGTCCCTTGTGTCTACCAATTCCACCACTCGGGCATTTTATCTTGATTACTCCTCTTCTTTTGAATTAAATTTAATATTTTGTTCTTTTTCACGAACTGTTTCATCATTATACTTTGCTCTAATATTATTATTAATACTATTTGCTTTTTTAAGTAATGTTAATTCATTGCCAATTTCTTTTGAGTATTGAATTAGAGCTTTAACATCCTTTGGAAAACAAGGTCCTCCAAAACCATATCTTCCATCAGGACCAGGTACGCTCATATGAGAATTACCCATTCTCTTGTCTTTAGATAGAGAGCTAATGAAATCCGACCACTCAGTATTTGTATTAAGATTATCAAAAACAGATTTCATTTCATTAAAAAAGATTACTTTAAGGGCAAGAAATGAATTGATAGTATACTTTACTAGTGAAGCTGACATAGGGTCTGTATTAATATAATCCTTACATATACATTTAGTATATTTTTCATAGAAATTTGCCAATCTATCACAATTTGTTTGTTCACCACCAAAAACTATTATCTCAGTATTAATGAAATCTTCATTTGCAAAATTTTCCCTCAGAAATTCAGGATTTATAATTATGTTGTTATTATTGGTTAAAATTTCATCAACATATTTTGGCAATATTGTGCTTTTGATAACAAGCAATATGTCTTGCTCAAGTTTATTAATTTGATTAACAGTGTCTTTAACTAAGTCAATATTTTGACTGCCATCATCATTCATCGGAGTTGGAAGGCAGATGAACACAATACTTGGTTCATGACTTTTTAAATCATTAAGGTCTGTGCCAAGTATTGGATCTATTTCTACACAATCAACGTTATCTTTTAGGCCATTTTTCAATGCCTTACCAACAAATCCAAAACCAACTATTCCTACTTTCATAATGTATGGAGGCTGAAGCCGGAATCGAACCGGCGTAAACGGCTTTGCAGGCCGCTGCATAACCACTCTGCCATCCAGCCTAAATTTGTATCATATTGTATATGCGTATTGATAGAATGTGAAAATTAATTCTTAAAACTGTTATCAGTGTATATATAGCCTGTGTAAAGTGTTATTAATACTGAAATTATCATAAAAATATCGCCAAAGATAACCAAAAGCATTTTACTAAATGCTAATCCTGTTAAGTAAACTGTGATGGTAAATAACTGAATACTGGTTTTAATCTTTGCAATATATATTACTTTGGTGGCTTGTACGTTGTCATTACGGGAATTGTAATCTCTTAAAGCGCTAATCCATATTTCTCTAGCAATAATTAGTGATCCGCCAAAGGCAATGAGAAAGCTTGAAAGATTCACTGCCAGACCAAAAAATAAAAAAATGATTAGAATTTTATCTGCTAGCGGATCTAAAATTTCGCCAATCTGTGATGCTGCATTATATTTTCTTGCTAGAAACCCATCAAAATAATCTGTCAAACCAGCAATAAAAAATAGGATTAGTGCAAGAATATAATAGTCTTTTAAAGCTAGCAGACCAAAAATAATGAAGGCAACAATAATTCTTGCAAAAGTAAGTAAATTAATTAATGAAGTAATCATTTAAGTTTCTCTAATATTAGCTTTGCCATTTTCTCATTAATACCTTCTACAGTCATCAAGTCAGCTAAATTTGCTCCTTTTATATTTTTAATGCTTTTAAACTTTTTAAGTAATCTTTTTTTCAAAATATTTCCAATACCTTTAATTGAATCCAATTGTGATTTTGATATTGTCTTTCTTTTTTTCTTTCTTTGAGCTTGAATAGCAAACCTATGAGATTCATCTCGCATTTCTTGTAGAATTAGAAAAGCTTTAGAATTCTTGTCAAGTTCTAGTATTCCATCCCTGCTAATTATAGTTTCAGTTGCTCTAATTCTATTAGATCCTTTTGCAATAGATATAGCCTTTAAGTCTCTGTGTTTTGACTTGTCTAAAACTGAATTAACAAATTTTAATTGTGTTTTACCACCGTCAATTAACAATAAATCTGGTCTTATTTTTGGATCATCAAAGTATTTGATCCTTCTTTCAAGAACATGCTCTAAAGAACCAACATCATTACCAGAAAGATGGTTTGGTATATTGAAAAGTCTATAATTCTTTTTTTCTGGTCCCGTTTTAGTAAAGACAATAGATGATGCTACTCCATTTTCACCTGATATGTGACTTACATCATATGCTTCAATTTTATTAATTTCCTTTTGTCCAACATATTCACAAAGTTCATTCAAAGCAAAGGTATATTTATCCTCTTTGCTGATATGATTTTTAATAACTTGTTGAGCATTGAGCTTACATAAGTTAAATATTGGTCTAATGGATTTATTAGGAGAATGAATAATCCTTACTTTTTTTTGATGTTTGCTTTCAAACATATCTTCTAGAATTTTTTTATCTTCTAATTCATAAGCACATAGTACTTTTTTTGGAATATCTAGTTGATGTTCATAAAAATTAAATATTGCACTTTGATAGACTTCATCGAATGAACTATAAAGAGCTTGCTTAATTAAATGTGTTTTTGTTCCTCTTATTTTTCCATTTCTTACAACAATAATAGATATACCTAAATAACTCATCTCTGAGCTGACAGAAAAAATATCAATATCATTTGCTAAAGTCACCACTGATTGCTCTTCTTTTAAAAGATTTAATCTATTGAGACGATCTCTAATTTCAGCAGCCTTTTCAAAATCAAGCATTGATACAGCTTTATCAATTTCTTCAGTTAATCTTTGAACGGTTTTAGTATCAGACGATGTTAAAAATGATTTTGCGCTAGTAATATCTTCAAAATAATCTACTTTATTTATTTTTTGAACGCACGGAGCAGAACACCTTTTCATTTGAAACTCAATACAAGGCCTAGTTCTATTTGAAAAAGTATTATCACTACAATTTCTTACTTTAAAAATCTTTTGAATTTCTTTAATTGATTTTTTTACAGCTTCGGAACTTACAAACGGACCAAAATATTTTTTATCAACACTTTTTTTTGTTCTTTTTGAATAAACTCCTGGGTATTCATGATCTAATGAAAAATATATATAAGGATATGTTTTATCATCCCTCAATAGAATATTAAACCTTGGTTTATTCTCCTTTATTAATGATTGTTCTAACAGCAAGGCTTCTACTTCGTTTTTCGTGGTAAAGGTTTCAACTTTATCTGTAAGAAACCTTATTTGAGAAGTTTTTCTATCTTTATGAGATTTTCCAAAATATGAAGATACTCTTTTTTTTAAGTCTTTTGCTTTACCAATGTAAATAATCTCCTGATTGTTGAAGAATTTATAAACTCCAGGAGTATTAGGAACTTTTTTTATGTCTATTTTCAACTGTGTTAATTAAAATTATTTTGGATCGTAATAATCTACTCTTTCAATATCCTCTTCAACGCAAGCATCTCCATATTGAATTTCTATTAGATGACAGGGTTTATCAAATGGATTAGTTATTTGATGCCATTCTCCGACGGGTACAAAATAATGATCAAATTTGTTTAATTGAACATCCTTTCTATTATCAGGATCATCTTTACTATAATTCACTACGCATGAACCTTTGCTAACCAGCCATATTTCTGATCTTTTGAAATGTTTTTGGAAGCTCATACCCTTGCCTGGTTGGACAATCAATTCTTTTACTTTTGTGTCTTCAGACTCAAACAGATTATAAAAAGCTCCCCATATCCTCTCTTCATGGTAATACTGCCAATCCTTAAGGATCCATGACGAAGAGTTTTTCTTGTCATCTCCACCAATGCTAAATAAAAAATTGATTCCTTCAACAGACATTTCAGGAATGTTTTCTTTATCTCTATCTCCGCCATTAGCAAAGAATATTTCTTCTCCTTTATAAAGTTCTTTTACCTTCTCTAGTCCGAGAATACAGCTACCTATTTCATCATCATCAAAATCAATTACTTCATCAACATATTTAAGGCCTTCTATTATTGATTTTCTCTCAGAAAAGGGCATAAAAAATTTACCCTTCTTTTTTTCAAGCCAATTATCGCTATTTAAAGCGACTACAAGTTTATCACCATGTCTTTTTGCATCTCTAAAATAAGAAATGTGACCAGAGTGCAATGGATCAAAACCACCACTTACAACAATTACTTTCATGAGTTAATTATATTCTATGAACTATCTTTGATAAATTTTCTTGCTAAAGTATATTTTTTTCCAGCATTTACACCAAATTGATCAAAGGGGTTTATTCCCAACATTGTAGCTGTAATGAAGGTTCTGTGCTCCCAAGTAGCAATCAAATATCCAAGGTATTCGGCAAAATCTATAGCTTCATTATTACTTTTAAGACTTCCTTCTTTGACTATAAATAAATTTACTGGGACATTCCCATTAATTTTTTCATTTTCTCCTAAACCCTCAGCTCCTTCGCTTAATAGTCTTGTTTGCGTTATTGCTTTAATATATTCGAGATCATTTTTGTCTTTATCACAAGCAATAATATCTGCACATATTTCCTGAGTACCCTGATGAAGTAACTGAAGATATGAGTGCTCAGCTTTTGGCCCATATCCCCCAAAAACAACTTGTCCAGTATTTTTATATTGCGAAGAAGTATTCGCGGGCTTACCTAACGATTCCATCTCAAGCTGTTGAGCATAATCAGGAAAAGACCTCAATTTCCAATAATATGACAGAATTACTCTTGTATGCTTTTTATTAAAATTATTCATCCATATGTCGCCAAATGAAAGAAATTTTATAAAGTTTAGGTATTCTTTATCGAAAAGTCTGTCATCAGCTCTTGCTCCTCCTCTATGGAAAGACGTTAATGCTAATCCTGGACTTATAGATGAACCAAATTCTTGTTCTCCAAATATCTTCACAACACTCTCTAGCCAAATTGAATATCTTCCTCCAATTTCTTTATCAAAAGTATGAATATATGAAATACCAAATTCTCTAGGTTTGTCTGCATTTGACGTTAATGCTAAAAACTTTTTAGTATCCCCTGACCAATCTAGAGCCATACTTAACATTTCTAAGGTTTCGATAGTCTCAAATGATTTAGAAAATACTAAGAAAAAAGTTTTTTTAGGATCTAAATGATGAACTTTTTTATAAAATTCATTTGAATTTGGTCCTGTTAAAAATTTAAAATTAAAAACAGATCTGTTAGAAAATAAAGCAGACATATCAAATTGACTTGTTGAAGCTTCAAGCATTAATTTAGGGCCCTCAAATGAACCACCAATTCCTATTGAGACAATATTAATTCGTTCCAAAGATCCCTCATCACTGAGTTTATCGAGTTCATAATAAATACTGCCATAAAACTCCATTCCACTTTCAAAATCATAATTTTCTGAAGAGAAATATTGGTTTCTATATTGTGGGTGGAGTGCAGCTTGATTTTCAGTTTCATTAACAATTTTAGAATTCATAAGATCCTTTATTTTTGAATCCAAGCCAACTTTCTCTGATATTGCATCAAACTCATCAAATTTTTCTTTTGAAAAGCCTTTTAAATAAGACTCGTACCTTAGGTATTCATCTTCGTAGATGAAATTATTTAACTCTTTTTTACTCATTGAATGCTTTGAAATATTTTATTTAGAGACTCACCAATATCCTCTGAAGATGTTATGGGTCTTCCTATAACAAGATAATCAGCACCTAAGTCTATTGCATCTTTTGGAGTCATGACTCTCTTTTGATCATCATTAGAATTCTCTAACCTAATACCTGGAGTAATTGATAGCAAGGAAGTCCTTTTACTTAAGAGCTCTAACTCATGCGGAGAGCATACTACCCCATCAATTCCTGCTAACTCAGCTGAATCTAACATTGCTTCTACCTGTTTAGAAGATGTTCTTTTGAAAATAGTATTTGTATCCTCATCACTGAGACTAGTCAAAACTGTCACTCCAAAAACTTTTATGTCTGTTCCTGAAACAGCTTCCATTGCAGCTGACATCATATCTTTACCACCGGATGTGTGAACAGTTAGCATCTTTATGGGTAATGAAGAAAGGCTTTGAATAGATTTTTTTACTGTGTTAGGAATGTCATGAAGTTTTAAATCTAAGAAAATATCAAACCCTTCTTTAGCGGCATAATTAATCACATTGTGACCTATTGAATTAAAGGCAACACTACCAATTTTTATCATACATTTTGAAGAGTCAAGTTGATCGATTATATTTGAGGCTTTATTAAAATCGGTTTCGTCAATTGCTATTATAATCATTTCTTGATGAGTACTTTTGAAGGCTTGAAGTGCATAGTTGCAGTTTCGCCTAAATATGAAACTTTTTTTGTTTTTGGGTTAACAAATTTTCTTGGCCTTATAAATTTCTTTGAAAAAGTACCAAATCCCCGTATCTCAACTTTCTCATCTAAAGCGACAGCATCAGTAATTGAACTTAAAATAGCATCAATAGCTGTGCTAATTTCAAATTTGCTTAGGTTTGGAAATTCTTTTTTTAGAGAAGATTCTATGTCAGACCTGGTATAAGTTTCTTTATTAATTCTATTCACTCAACTTTAACGAAATTCTCTCTCTTTCTGCATCAACTGCAAAAACTATACATTGAAGACTTTGATCTTTCTTAAATTCATCTAATGCCTTCTTGGGATCCTCATCTTCAGAAATATCTGATAGATGAATTAAGCCATCAATATCACCTTCAAGGCCAACGAATATTCCAAAATCTGTAATGGATTTGATATTACCTTCTACTTTATCACCAATGCTGTACTTATTTGAAAACTCTGTCCACGGATTAGGTTTTGTTTGTTTTAGGCCTAATGAAATTCTTCGTTTGTCATGATCAATCTCTAAAATCATTACCTTAATATTTTCTTCCATCTCCACAACTTTAGAAGGATGGATATTTTTGCTTGTCCAGTCCAATTCAGATAGATGTATTAAACCTTCGATGCCTTCTTCAAGCTGAGCAAAGCAACCATAGTCAGTAATATTTGATACTTCAGCTTCGTATATGCCACCTACAGAATAATTAGACTCAACATTTTCCCATGGGTCGTTATGAATTTGTTTTAATCCTAGTGATACTCGAAGTTTTTCTTTATCAAAGCTGAGGACTTTTACATCTATTTCCTCACCAATGTTTAAATGCTCAGAAGGATTAGTAACTCTTGACCAAGATATATCAGTAATATGAAGTAATCCATCTAAACCACCAAGATCTAAAAATGCACCATAATCTGTAATATTTTTAACAACTCCTTTAACAATTTGACCTTCATCAAGATTCTTTAGAAGTTCGACTTTAACCTCTGAGTTATTTTTCTCTAATACAGCCTTCCTTGATAAAACAACATTATTTCTTTTGTAATCTAGTTTTATAACTTTAAAATCTTGGATTGTGTTTTCAATATCTGGCGCCTCTTTTACAGGCCTGACATCAACTAATGAGCCAGGAAGAAAAGCTTTTACTACATCAATTTCAACTGCAAAACCACCTTTTACTCTATTATGAATTTTGCCTGTGACAAATTCACCAGTTTCTAGAGCCTCCTCAAGCATTTTCCATGTAGATATTTTTCGAGCTTTTTCTCTAGAAATTCTTGTTTCACCGTATCCGTCTTCAACTGCTTCAAGAGCAACTTCAATCTCATCACCAACCTGAATATTTGCTTCCCCATCATTATTCCTAAATTCATCCAATGAAATTACACCCTCTGATTTCAGACCCACGTGGACAGTCACCCAATCCTTGTCTACATCTAAAACCACTCCAGACACGATTGATCCAGGCTGCATGTCTAATGAATTTAGACTATCATCAAGTAAAGCTGAAAAAGATTCTGACATTTATATAAATTCCCTTATTATTAAATTTTCAGTAAAACTGAATACCTCATCAAGCTTCATATCTGAAGAATCAATTATATGTGCATCTTCAGCAGGTAAAAGAGGCGATAATTCTCTAGAGCTATCTTTTAAATCTCTTTTCTCAATATCAGCTATCAGAGCGGGCATATTAACTTCTT